>Ga0123340_1003759_pt1 | contig 14250 bp, 12 predicted proteins | sample SirMexnodulemix_FD_89961 | JGI IMG/M metagenome (GOLD analysis project Ga0123340, IMG submission 89961) | Root nodule microbial communities of legume samples collected from Mexico - Siratro Mexico nodule mix | ecosystem: Host-associated > Plants > Roots > Nodule | place: Mexico: Nepantla... | reverse complement strand
TCTGGTCCAGGTTGGTTCCAACAGATTCTTCATGAGGCAGTCTTCATCAGCTTCACATGCTAAGCCTTGGTGCTCACAATATTGACTTCATCAAATCACATGCTTAGCCTTGGTGCTAACAATATCTCACTTAGAAAATCTCAAAGAATGCTTTTTCAAAATCTTAGATATCTAAAAATGATAGTGTCCATTCCTTTAAATAGCAAAATCAGTTTTAAAACATCTTAGCTGTCACTGTTCAATTAATTGAACAAACCATTCAATTGATCAAATTGACTGTTAGTTGACCCAGTCAAAGATTCCAGTAGTAACAGAAATAACTGTCACATTCAATCGATTGTTTTAGAAATTCAATTGATTGAAAAACCTTTTCCAGCAAAAATCAGTTTGGGTTATTTTTCTTAAAACCAGTTTTAATAAAAATATTTGTGAATCTCTTAGCACCTCAGGAATGACGAACCATGCCACTAATGATTAAGGACTAAGCCAATCACCAACACACAAACCCAACTAAAAACCGAGACCGAATCACTCAACCATCTTCATGTTGGCTCAAAGTCTTCACTTGAATAATTCTGCTCTAGGTTGGTTCCAACAGATTCTTCATGAGGCAGTCTTCATCAACTCAGGTGTTAGGCAGTGATCTAACATAGTACAGATCCAATTCAGCTAGCTATGGTCTTTATTGACTTCATCAAATTACATGCTTAGCCTTGGTGCTAACATGGTCTAGTTCATTTCGGTTTGGTTTGGTTCGGTTCAGTTTGGTCTGCTTCGGTCCGGTTGGTTTTGTTTGGTCTAGTCTAGTTCAGTCCAGTCAAGTTTGTTTCAATTTGGTTCGCTTGGGTTCAATCCGGTCTGGTTCAGTTCAACTCAGTCTGGTTCGGTTCAACTCGGTCTTGTTTGGTTTGGACTGGTTCTGTTTGGTCTGGTTTGGTTCTGTTCGGTCTAGTTTGGTTCAGTCTGATCTGGTTTGGTTTGGTCAGGTTCGCTTTGGTTTAGTTTGGTTTGGTCAAGTCTGGTTTGGTCTGGTTTGGTCAAGTCTGGTTTGCTTTGGTTCGGTTTGGTTCGTTGCGATCTGGTTCAGTTTTGTTCAGTTTTGTTTTGTCGAGTTCTGTCTGGTTTGATTCGGTCTGGTTTGATTCGGTCTGGTTCAGTCGGTTCTGGTTCGGTCCTGTGTTATTTCGTTCGGTTTGGTTCGGTTCAATCTAGTCTAGTTTGGTTCGCTTGGGTTCAATTCAGTTCAATTTGGTCTGGTTTGGTTTGGTTCGATATGGTTTGCTTGGGTTCGGTTCGGTTCAGTCTGGTTCGATTCAGTTTCGTCTACTATGTTGCGATCTGGTTCGGTCGGGATCGGTTCAGTCTGGTCCTGTTTAGTCCGGTTTTGTTCGATTCAGTTCGATCGGGTTCAGTTCGGTCCGATTCGATCCTGTTCAGTACGGTTTGGTGAAGTTCGGTCTACTTTGGTTTGGTTCGGTTCAGTTCGATCTGGTCTGGTCTGCTCCGGTTTGGTCTAGTCTGGTCTGGTCTGGTTCGGTTTGGTTCGGTTCGGTCTGGTGGTGGTTTGGTATGGTTCGGTTCGGTCTGGTCTGGTTTGATATGGTTCAGTTAGGTCAGGTCTGGTACGGTTCGGTTTGATCTGGTCTGGTTCGGTTCGGTCTGGTTTGGTCTGGTTCGGTTTGGTCTAGTTCAGTTCGGTCTGGTCAATTCTAGTCTGGTTCGATCTGGTCGGGTCAAGTCTAGTCTAGTTCGATTCGTCCTGGTCTGGTCTGGTTCGGTTCGGTCTTGTTCGGTCCTGTTCGATCTGTTTCGGTCTGGTCTGGTTCGGTTCAGTATGGTCTGGTTCGATTCGGTCTGGTCAAGTTTGGTCTGGTTCGGTCTGGTCTGGCTCGATTCGATCTGGTCTGGTTTGGTTCAGTTTTGTCTGGTTCGGTTCGGTCTGGTCAGGTTCGGTTTTGTCTGGTCTTGTTCAGTTCGGTCTGGTCTGGTTCGGTCCCTTCTGGTTTGCTTTGGTCTGGTTTGATTCTGGTCTAGTCTGGTCTGGTTCGATTTGGTCTGGTTTGGTTCGGTCTGGTTCAGTTCGGTCTGCTCTGACTCGGTTCAGTCTAGTCTAGTTTGATTCGGTTTGGTCTGGTTTGGTTCGGTCTTATTCGGTCCGGTCCGATCTGGTTGGGTCCGGTTCGGTCTAGTCTGCTCTGGTCTTGTTCGGTTCGGTCTTGTTCAGTCTGGTTCGGTCTGTCTCGGTCTTGTTCAGTCAGGTCTGGTTCGGTTCGGTTCGGTCTGGTCTGGTCGGTCTGGTCTGGTTCGATTCGATCTGGTTTGGTTCGGTCCAGTCCGGTCTGGTTGGGTTCAGTTCTTTCTGGTCTTGTTTGGTTCGGTCGTGTCTAGTCTGGTTGGTTCGATTTGGCCTGGTTCAATTCGGATTGGTTTGGTCTGATTTGGTTCCGTTCGGTTAGGTTTGGTCTAGTTCTTTTCGATTCGGTCTAGTTAGGTGCAGTAGGCCCAGTTAGGTCGAGTTCGGCCAGGTCTAGTTTGGTTCGGTTCGGTTCAGTTTGATTCGGTCTGCTTTGGTTAGGTTTGCTTCTGTTCGGTCTGGTTTGGTTAGCTTTGCTTTGGTTCGGTCTGGTTCAGTTCGGTCTGGTCTGGTTCAGCCTGGTCTGGTTCAGCCTGGTCTGGTTCAGCCTGGTCTGGTTCAGCCTGGTCTGGTTCAGCCTAGTCTGGTTCAGCCCGGTCTGGTTTAGTTTGGTTCATTCTGGTTTGTAAAATGAGATTTGCAATCGCTTATATATTATTAAAAAAAACCTTATTTCTAATAAATGTGGGACTTTTGCAAATTATTAAAGGTATGTATGAAAGGTGTTGCAGATCCAGACCGAATCGAATCAAACCATACCGAGCCGAACTGAACTAGACCAAATCGAACCGAACTAGACCGAATTTAACCCAAGTAAACCAGACCGAATCAAACCAGACCACATCGAACTGAACTAGACCGGATCGAACCCGATCCAACCGAACCAATCTGAACTGAACCAAATCGAATCTAACCGAACTAGACTAGAACGAACCTAAACAAACCAGTTCAGACCAGACTAGACCAAAACGAATCAGACCGAATCGAAAGTTTTATTGTTTACCCCTTTAGAATGTAGGTATCAATCATGTGTGGTAATAAAAGTAAACTTTTATATAAGATAAATAAAGTTTACATATCATTTATCATTTAAATAAGTCTTTTATAACTAAACATATATAATATTTATTTAAAAGAATATATTTAAGATAAAATGAGATGTATTCTATAAAAAGATATATTTTATAGTATATTTCATGTTAGTTAAAATTTGTTATTATAAAATATAAAACTAAGAAGCATATTTATTAAATAAAAACAAATTTCATTAAAATTTAAATTTTTAAAAAATATTAATGAAATTAATAATATATAAAAGTGTGTCAAAAATGTGTTTCAGATGAGTTTTATTAGATTTTTTTTTTTTTGACAAATAATAATTTTGACTTTTGACCTTTTGAGTTTCCAGTTCCTTCTTCTCCGATCTAGGAAAAGTTCCAAAAAAAGTAATTATTATTTGTTTCTATTTCTCTGCAGAGTGACTACAACACCCAGCGTTTGTTGACGTGCATCTCTTCTCTGGTGCATACTTTTAGATTGGTACTAATCTATTGCTGCTTTCTTAATTCATAATTCGATTATGCAATTTAAATTTTTGTTATCTTTGAAGTTTAAAATCTTTTAATTTGTCGGGAGAAGTAGAAAAATGGAGTCTGGAGCCGGGGTGTCGGCTGAGAAAGAAGGGCAGCAAGGAGCCTCGTATACGTATTGGGTTAGGAAAATAACGGATGATGCAGCGCCTTTGCCGGTGCCTCGTAAACTAGCCCCAGAAGATGTTTCCCCTAGTCAATCTCAATCTCAGTATGCCACGCTTGGTTCAGCTTGGAATCGCGTATCTATGGCCTTCATTTTTGTTCCCTCTCTTTTAATGATTATATTTGGACCGTTTGTTTTTTCTTTTATCCATGAATCTAAATGGTGCAAAATTAATACAGGCCGGGACATGGGAGGAGAAAAGTCTGAACAATTGGGCAACTCCAAGAATTAAGGTCTGTACCTCATCCATATTGTGCTTTTCTTCCGCCCTTTATGATTGTCTTTGTATATCTATATGCCTATGTTTATGTGCTTATAAACTGTTTAATTGCATCTTACAATCTTACCTAAAATGTCATGAATTTGTCGCATCGCAGCTAACCATATTTATTTAATTTTTTTAGCTATGTTTAGTTATTCTTTGCATTTTTTTTTTCCAGGAGTTGCTTAGCTCAGTAGGCTTTATACAGTTCTCCTTCGGCAGAGCAGAAGTAGAAGATGTAACGAAATGTGTTGGCGATGTGAGTCTATTACATGATTTACTTTAACTGTATCTATTTTTGTATTGTAGGACTCTGACATGTAATACTTTGGTTCTGTGTAGTGCCCCCCTTGACAATAGTAGTGGAAAATTATGGCAGAAATTTATATGAAAAATTTATCTTTGTAGTTTTCATCCCCAATTTTGCAAGGATCCAAAGAGACTCCTAGAGTTTCCAATTTAAGTGTTGGATTGGATGACTTAATGTTTTGTAAGACTCCCAAATAGTAAAGCCACTTAAACAGAACCCACACCCCAAAGTTACAGATGATTGCAATATGAAATGGTAAGGAAAAGAAACAGAAGAATGCGGAATTCACAAAAGTGAAGTTTGTATATAGAAAATATGCGTATCAAGTAATAAAGTGTATGTAGCTTTCGAGAGGCCACTTCTCTCCATAATTCTTTCCCCATTGTTTTTCCTCCCCCCTTCCTTGCTCCTCTCCTCTCTATTTATATTCTTCTCTCACCTTTAACAAAGTCGGTCCCACTTACTTTCTAGACCTCATTCTCTTATTGTTTTTCTTTCCCTCTCCTCCTATACGGAAATTGAAAAGGAGTAATTTTCTTTATTTGCCCTTGGTCTTCTTGGTGTGTAACAATACCCTCCCCATGAAGGGTCACCTTGTCCTCAAGATGAAAAAGGGGAAAAACAGTCTTAATCTTTTCAGCCAGTTTCCATGTGCTCTCAAAATCAGGAAGGTCTTGCCATTTAACCAACACTTCAAGCTCTCCAAGTTTGTTGTAGTGGCTATCCAAAATTAGTTCTGGCTGCACCAGCAGTTCTCCCTCATGTAAGCTTCGGGAAGAGGTTGGGGTTCAATTTCAGGGACTAGGCTCTTCTTTAGTAAGGAAACATGAAAAATAGGGTGGATCCTAGCTGTGTCTAGTAATTTCAGTGATATGCTACCTCCCCGATCCTCTCAAGGATCTCAAAAGGCCCATAGAACTTTGCACTTAACTTCTGATTGATTCTAGTGGCAATGGATTTCATCTGATAAGGATGCAACTTCTAGAACACAAAATCACCCTTCTCAAAAGCCACTTGTGTCCTCCTTTTATCAGCCTCATGTTTATATGATTTTGAGTCCTATTAAGCTGAAATTGCAATTCTTCCAACATCTGATTCCTTTCCTCGAATAATAACTGCACCCCTTCCACTGTGGACTCAGCGCCACCTCTTAACAATGGCAGGGGTTCACGTCCATACAAAGCTTTGAATGGGGGACATCCTGATTGAACCATGATAGTTTTGGTTTAGTCCCAGTAAGGCAGCGGAGGTAAGTCTCTAAACACTCGTTAACAGCTTCTGTTTGGCCATCCGTTTGTGGGTGATAGGCTGAAAACATCTTTATGGGGGTGTCAGCCTGTTTAAACACTTCAAACCCAAACGTACTCATAAAAATCTTGTCCTGATCAGAGACAATGGATGAAGGAAAACCATGAAGGCACACAACCTCTTTAAAGAAAAGGACAACCACCTCCTTAGCTATGAAAGGGTGAGCAAGAGCATAGAAATGAGCATCTTTTGTCATACAATCCACCATGTCCTCCTCGTATAGTTTGATCTCATCCTCTTCTTCCAAGAGGGATTGCCAATGCGAACGTTTCAATAACTTCAATTTGATTGTCACCTTTCATCATATTAGGCACCCGAATAAGTCTAGCAATTAAACCATCCGTAGAAGGGATTTAGTCACCAACTAGAATTTGATCACGAACATGAACATGATCAAAGTCTGGATGCAAGCTTCTCAGAATCAAAGCCATATATATAATATCTATCAAGTTTCTTGTTGAGTCCTCTAATGAGTATGCTACTAGGAATCTCTTAACTTCTTCTATTGCAACCTTAGCTTTTGCAAAATGTGAGACTATGATTGGTTGTTTGAGAGAAGTTTCCCTTTGAGTTGCATCAAATAGACAACTAATATCATTAGAAAAAAATTCTTGTGCATTCTTCGAAAAAGCAACTTGACAAAGTAGACTTGACAATAAGGGAGAAGAGGGAACAAAAATCAATAGAGACCTAATAAGACTAATGTCATTTAAGACACAAATAGGTAACCTATTGATGAAATATGTGAATATTAACAAATATAATGCATAACATTGATCAATAGTATGACCAAGTTTGTGGCAATGATCATACTAACGGTGGCCTCTGCTAAGTTTGCGAAAGTAGTGGTGGTCATCGTGTTGAGACACCAAGGCAGAGGAATCACTAGGGTGGCAAAAGTAGGTCTGTCAAGTGATAACTTGTATGGCACGCACAACAGGGTGGAAATAATAGAGTTCAGTATGGGCATGGTTGGAGACCTCAGAATTTGGTCACGAACTAAATCATCAAGAAGCCCATAAAATGTTGTCAACATAAAGAAGGTTTGGCATTGTTCGAGTTCCTAGGTAAGAGTGCTAGTAGGAGGCAATAGTTCATTGAAATCATGTACAAGACCATGAACTTTGCCCAAGTATTCGACCATAGGGCCATCAAGATGATACTCAAAAGTAACTGGCAAACAACATGGAGGTGTCGCCATTGAGTGTCACTAGTGTACAGTAACCAAGTCTACTCCCAAACCCTTGCACATGTTTCATTGGCGCAAAAAGTATCCTTGAGATAAGGATGAATAGTTGTCTTAAGAACACTATGGACTTGGGCATCAACTTTCAACCACTGAGGATGATCTTATTCATCAATTGAGGTAGTTGCCTAAGTGAGATTATCCAAATAATCTTATCCTTTAAGCCAAAACTTAATGAGAGGCTTAGATATCATAATTTGTGTCATTCAACTTGTCAATGTAGTGGGACATTGACATTGTTAGGGGAAAGCAAGAACTCAAACCTAGCACTTGTAGATGAAGTCATGGGCATGCGTAGGACAGAGAAAATAACAACAAAACGAGAAAAAAAAAATAAACAACGGTAGGAGAAAGAAGAAATCACCCCCAAAGAGAGGGGAAACTTCAAACAACGCCTAAACAAGATTCTAGGACTAGATCAGAGGGAGGGGAGGAGACCAAGGTGAATTCAACACTGGTGAGAACCACAAGAAAGGTGGTCAGACGTGCCGCCATGTATGGTTGTTGGTGGTAGGGAGAGAGAAGACGCAACTACGAGACGTGCATGCAAGTATGTCAGAGAACGACTCTGACAACATTGTAGTCAATTGGAGAAGTTGATGCTAGCGACAAGGATGCAGTAGGAAAAGCAATGGCAAAAGGCGGCAATAGTGGCGGAAATTGTTGGAAAGAGGCACTACGAGGGGAGAAGACCAGAAATAGGAGAGAAACATGATTTTGAAAAGAGTTTTGGCACTGATGAACAATAATTTTACCAGGAAAACAAGGATTCACTAGGCTCTAGATAACATGTGTGAATATAGGATGGATATCATGTGAATGAATCCTTGTGTGCTTGAGCGCAACCAAGGAAGATATTATATATAGATTGTACAAATCTATTACAAATAGATGGGTCAAAGCCCATATATTGAAAATACATTTAACAAATAGAATGGGTTATTGCTTGCTGAAATTTTATTATTTCTTTTAGTATTAGTTTTTGAAAAACAAAGAATAGTTTATTATATGAACGTTTGCCTAGTTAGTCTTATTGGCTTGTTTATAGGTCTTTCTATAAAACAAGCTTTCGAATCAGGTCAGGCTTTAAATAGACTAGACCAAGACTTCTAAAAAAAGTTTGCAATAGGTAAATAGGTTAGACTTGAACTTTATAATGATATAGGCTAGAATCTAGCCCATTAATTCCACCCCGACTCCTTAAGCAAGGTAAAAAGTTGAAATCTCAAAGGCTGAAACCTCCCACATCCCACCATAAACTAGCTTGCCACACACCACCTTTTTTAGCCATTAGTTCGTTAGTAAGAGAGAATTGTGTGAATGCTGTGTGTTTAATGCAGACCACATTTTGTACTAATTTCCAGAATCAAATACATTAAAATTCTTGCCTAACAATAATGATCCCAATTTCCTATATTCTGTAACCGCTAATGATTAACAAATCTTTAGTAGCTAATGACTAATTACATTCTAACATTCATCACTGTGCCCGCATCAAATTGTGTTGTTAGTTCCTCTTAGTCCCTTTTCAAATCCCACGTTATTTTTACCCGTGTTTGGGTAGCAAGTTTGAATATTGGGCTTTTTTGGGAGTTTAAACCGTAGTTTTGACAAAATTTCTTTTGAAGGGTCATGTGATAGTCTTGCTTTTTTTAATCTGAGAAATTCAGCCATCATCTCAGAAAAACTCGTCATGGTCTGCTGTGAAACTTTGGTTTCTTGGTGAGGGATACCATGATCATTAGGAAAAGAGCTTGATGAAGTGTAAATGTAGCCAACCATGGTAAGTGGAGGAAGCTTGATTTTCAACCATGTTTATTGATCTCAATGAATTTGGTCCTATTATGTTGAATTAGATTAGGAAAATCCTAGTTTGACACCACTGTTCATATTATACTTCTATTTGACATTGTATTTTATTAAAAAAATATTATATATGAATAAAATAATAATATATATTAGTGTTAAATAGTGTCAAAGATGAATAATGGTGTCAAAATATCATCATCCATTAGATTATGAGCAATACAAATGGCTGATAACGCAAAAGAATTTCATAGGGACTTCAAAACTTAATCTTGACATCATCAAGTATTATTTTCATCCATGCTAAAAACAAGTAAAATTTAGATGGAAACTAAATCTTAAGAAACGTCAGATTTCAGAGACCAAAAATATATTTGAATTTTTGCTTTTAATGTGTACTTCCTCTCTATTTACCTACATGAACTTCTTCAATATCAAATTTCAATTCTTAATGCTATCCTCATTTGTGGAGAGTTACATAGTTGATACATGCTATTCACTTAGTTTGTACTTCAAAGAAGAAACAAAACCAAAGGAAAACTTTGAACGTTGTTGCCCAAAAAAGTTTTGTACATGTTCGATGGACTGATATTTCATGATTGTACATTTCTTAGGCATTCATGGTGATAGTCCGGAACAAGAAACGTGTTGGTTACACATACGAGTTGACCTTAAAAGTAAAAGGTGAGGTACTATCAGATTCTTTTCAAGGACTTCAATCTAACTGTTTATTTTCATGCATTTCAACCTAACTCCTTTGTATGTCGTGCTGATTTGCAAATGGAATTAGGGGAATGGATCATACAAGGGGAGAAGAAGTCTGTTGGGGGTCATATAGATGTCCCAGAGTTCTCATTTGGTGAACTAGATGACTTGCAGGTACCTCTTACTGTTTTTAAACACTTTCGAGTACTAAAAACTTGGAAAGGTTCATATGCTGTTTGGAATATTCCATGTCCAGAAGAGTTGGCTACAGTTATCCACAATAATATAAATATCTGAAGGAATTTGACCTACACTGTTACGCACCTTCATAATAATAGTAAATTAATGTGAATATGCACCATCTTCCACTAGTTTTAGTTGCTAGAAGAATTGTGTGAAGCTTCCCAATCCATCAATACCACAACACAACCCTCCTGCCTCCTATGGATCTTCAAACCTAGAATGATTTGTATCCTCTTCAATTAGTTGGCCTTTCCCAATCGCAATTCTTTCCCATTCTTCCTCAACCTCCTCCAAAACCATTACTTAGTATTGTTATACTTACAAATATGACCTTGACCATACTTTCCTTCACACTATGCGTGTTGTTGAAATTTTTATATATATATATATAGCCCTATCATGTTGTTTGATCAATTTAGCAGACCTCGTGTTTGGTTATCTTGCTGAAGTATACATTACAGCAAACTTAGGATGTTGACTTGGCTGGAATTACATTATCAATTCCTAAAGCTTGAGCACATAGCCAGTTGGGCACATGAAAGGAATTACTTATATAGGCAGTTGGAGGCATTTGATTTATGCTTCCTGTAATAAATTATATGATTTCACTTAGACATCATTAGCAATTAAACCGTCACAATCAGATGGAATTTATCTTACTGTTTTCCTGAGAACCTGCCCAACCATATTCCAATAGCACAAGCACAGCTCTCAGCCCATAAAGGATGACCAATTGACTCTTTCCAACATATTATCTTGACTGCAAACCCCTTAATGTACCAGGTTTTACCCCCCTGATGTGCCTAAGACAACCTAACTCTTCTAGAACACTGACCATTTTTCATGTCCTACGTCACTGTTCTTAGTTGAAGATGTAAGTTCTAAACCCACATGCATAAGCATTTACCTTTTTCTTCGGAAGATCTCAAATTGCAATGTTGCCTGCTCTATGGTGGAATATCTGATGTCACTTTAAGCATTGAGGGTGTTGTTTCCTTGACCTCTGAGAATGGATTCCCTCCTGGTTGCATTGCTTCTCACTAGAAAAGTGATGAGTACAGTTAGTGGAGGAATAGAGAGGATGCCCAAAGTGCCCTATCTCGTGTGATCTGGTGCCTATGCTTGTATGAGTGTCCTTTCTATGTACCGCTACATGGGTGAGAAGAACGCACCCATTTTCTTGGTACAATTGCTAATACCTATATAACTTGTTTTAGCATTTTATGCCTTGGACTGAAATCATTTATCCCAAAACCCTGTCTCCTTTCCTGTCCCTCCAATAATATTATGCCGGATGTATCAAAATTTACACATCAATTATTTTAAATTTTAACGTCATTAGGGTACAGATATATACGCGGTTGCACTTCCAACTCCTCTTTCCTTCCTTTGAAGTTCCACCAGCCACTTTGCCGACTACCCCTCCACTTTTCCTTATCTCATCTCTCATTTTTCCAACAAAAACTCGTTAGTTACTTCCTTCGGAATTCCACATTGACTCCCCTTCTATTGTTGTGTCAATTGATTTATCTCACACTCATGGGCAATTTTCCGGATTAAAAGAATATGGAGCAAGAGAATTATAAGGACAATACGGGTTTGTGGACCTCAAATGCGAGAAGCTGCTGAAAGGCGTTCCCTGCTGGCACCAAATCCAGAAGAACTCCAACAGCATCAAAATTACCATCCTCCCGGTAAGGTCAATGAAAAATTTTCAGTGAGGGGATTTGGGAAGCTGTGCCGCAAAGGAAGGGGCTGTTGACGAAGTATGATGTCTAGCAGGGGGGTTCAGATATGACAAACAAGTGGAAATGCAGAAATTCGTCAGTGGAGATGTGAAAATCCGTCCATGAGAAAGCAGGCACGATGGTCGTGGGAAAGACGAGGCAATGGTTAGAAACAATGAGATGGTATGTCATCAGAGGAAGAAGGGAATAAGGGTATATACGAAGTAATAACGTTAAAAACGTAACATAGGTGACATGTAAGTTTAATTGATATGGCATAATATTATTGGATGGGTAGGGCAACCTGTATGCCTTAGGCTTAGGCATGGTAAAAGCGGGTGCTTTCTATGAATTATATGCCTGTGCGAATAATATGAAAAGTCTGTTGGTTTGCGTGTATAAAGCTATCTGCTGTGATTAATATTATGACTTGTTATTTCTTATATGATCTGTTTGCTTCCTACGGCAAATTGTTCTCAACAGATGGAAGTGAGACTGAGTGAAGCAGGGGATATGTTGCATCAAGACAAGACACAAATATGCAACGATTTGAAGCTATTTTTTGAGCCTGTTCGGGAGAAGTTGCTTCTATTTGAACAGGAACTCCGCGATAGATAGATAGATAGGTAGAAAAAAAGTGGTTCTTTTCGTATTTGTGAAAAAAGCTATCCAGTTTTTGTAATTTGAGTCTGTACTTATATTTCTAGTACAATCTCTTACGAAATAAAGTTGTTTTGATATCTGGATCAGAACTATAAATATGGATGTTCTAAGTTAAATTCGAACATGAGGCCCAAGCATTTCAATTATTGTTGCTAATGAATCTCAATTCACTGAACTATCTGTTTTCCGAATCCCTCAGAGACATTTCGGCCAATTTGTCTGAAGATTTCTGTCTTGCTTCTGTATCCTTCACTTCCAACTTTCTTGAAGTTATATTAAATTGATTTTAAATATGCTATCTATTAGTGAGATTACAAGTGTTTATTTGATAACTCAGCATAAAGTTGGGATATAAATAGTGAAAACACGAACTATGTAGTTAACCACTAATGAGAATGTAAAACAAATAACTTAATTTTTTGACGACAAAGTTTTGATAGTAGAAGGTAACAATTTCAAATTCTATTTTTAAATTTTAGTCAATATGTATTGTATAAGACATTATGATATAATACAAATATTTATTCAGACTTAAATATATTGTTGGCCGAATATTTGTTTTTAATTGACATTGGCTGATACAATTTAATCAAGTGGTTTATGGTATGAACAGCGGGAAAAATTGAAAATGTTAGATTGTTAGATAATGAATTATTTTTCAGGGAATTTAAAATGTTTCATAAGAAATTTATGAAAACATTTTAATTATTTAAAATCATAAAATTTTATATTTTACAAAGGATAAATTTTTCGAAATATTTTAGGTTCATATTCAGGATTTAAGGGATCTGGATACAATACAACAAGAACACATCAAGTGAAAGATAAAAAGATTTTGTACGCTAAATTTTTACCCATTTAGTATTGACTGGTAGTGACACTTACTCCTCTGCTTGGACTAGGTAGAAATGTGTCATTCCATTTGATGATTGAGAAACACTAGGAAAAAGGTAAAAACGTGTTACCTAAAAGATCTCTTATATTAATTATTCATTCATAATCTGTACTCAAAGTAGTATTTTAATCAAAGTATTTTAAATTTTGAATTATACACCATAAAACTGCAACACATGTTGATAGTTTTCAAGTTAGTTTTTTAAAATAAGTTAAAGGAATATAAGTATGAAGTTAGGAGTTTTATTTTAGGTGGAGACAAGTTAGATAAACCATATAGATTATATATAACCAGAATGATTCATAAATTCATTATCTTGAGAGTTTATATTAGAGGTGACATCAAGTCTTTCTATCAAATATGAATTTTCATGGTTACCTATCAACTTTCTCTTACATATATACTTGAAAAACCTAACAACTAATGTCACCTTATAGAAAATTATGTGAAGAAGTGTTATGTAATAAAGAAATCATGAGATAAAACACAGGGACTTGCAATGTGAGATAAATTTAAGTGTGGGGTTGAGAATACTAAACTCATATGAAAAATAATATAATGAACAATATATAAAAAAAAGAAAAAAAAACTACAAAATCATTATATCTTAAGTTTGTGTTGTAAAATGTTGTAAATATCATGTTGTAATTTTTTTTAATATTATATAGAACTGTATTTTTGGCTGGAATGGTATATATATTGAAGTGTAAATTTGCAGGGTTTGGTTAGACCCTAATTTGAACTGCTTTTTAAAAAAAAAAATATTGCATACTACATCAGTTGATGCCTTAATCAATGTATTATCAGGTGTAGTGTTATCACTATATTAATTAACTCATTAATTAAAATCTTAGTTACAGGATTTCACTTAGTAAATTAGAATTGTCTTCTCTTTTCATGATTTCATTTAGTAATCTTATATTAAATTGTGGAATAGAACCATGATTTCTTCACAATGATATATTTACCCATATTCAAAAATAAATGAAAAATACACTATTTTTAGTAATTTCAAATAAAAATTACATTAATTTAGAAAATTTGTCGATTTATTATATATATATATATATATATATATTAACACAAGATATAAAAATATTCTCATAAATATATACTAAATATACATATTTTCTAAATATAATATTTTTTATTACTGTTTTTTAATATTACTATTTACCAATACATAAACTTACAAG
>Ga0123340_1003755_pt1 | contig 14265 bp, 9 predicted proteins | sample SirMexnodulemix_FD_89961 | JGI IMG/M metagenome (GOLD analysis project Ga0123340, IMG submission 89961) | Root nodule microbial communities of legume samples collected from Mexico - Siratro Mexico nodule mix | ecosystem: Host-associated > Plants > Roots > Nodule | place: Mexico: Nepantla... | reverse complement strand
TAATTATATACTAAAATATATTTTTTTTATATTTTAGATGGTATAATTTAAAATATAATTTTTTAATTTTAAATTATACAATCAGATATGGAAAAAATTAAAAAATGTTGGATTTATTGAATTATTTTATCAGGAATATAATGATCATTTTCCTAAACCTATAGAGGTCCAGAAACAAAGCGTCTCAACTCCATTGGGTTAGTTGTAAATTCAGCCCAGAGAGGAGAAGTGGATATTATTTTTGGGTATGAATGAAAAAAAAAAAAATGGCTACCTAGTTTCTACTCAACAAGCAAAAGGAAGATTTTGACTAAATTGCCCCTCTATTATTTTATGATGAAATTAAAAAAAAAAAACTAATTATAATGTTCCACTTAATTACATTCAATAGTGTAATTTCTAAAGTATAACATTTCAAAGATTTAAGTTAAATATACTTAAAAATTCAAATAAGAGTTTTAGTAATAATTATAAAACTTAATATAAGTAACTGTTTTTACTTTATACTTTTTTTTGGGAATTTTATACTGTTTTTTTTATATTTTTAAATATAAAGATTTTGATATATTAGTTTTTTAATATATTTTAAAATATTAAAGTTAATCTAACTTCGAGATAGAATAAAAAAAAATTCAATTTTCATCAATCTGAACATAATTTTGTAGTGATTCATTGAGTAGAAATAAAAAATAACACAAGAGTCAAACTAAAAAATGTCTTATGCTTTTTACAGGTAAAAAGTGTGATTAGAAAAGGGGATTAAAATAAATAATTCATTTACAAGAGGCTAGATTTTAAAGTTATTTTTTGCACTAATTATTTTAAAAGTTAATTTGTTTATTATTGCATTACATAAAAATGTATAACACATAAGTTTTGTATATGTTTTTTTTTTTAAAAAATACTAATTAATTAGCATTAACATTTCATTTAATAACTAATAGAGGTTTAAACCAAAGGTGTTGGGGTTTTCTTCTCCGATTTGTCACTACACAGAGTACCTGGCATTGGGTTGGTGAACCTCAACCATGTCTACGGCGGCTTCAGTTTCATCTTCTGAGGAATGTAATTGGGGCAAAAGGGTATCCGAAAAGGTTCTTTCTTTCTACGCTTCTCTTCCCAAAAAGGGCAAACCTCAAGGCCGTGAAGTCACTGTTTTGGCTGCTTTCCTTCTCTCTTCTCCTTCCAATGGTTCTCTTCTTCCTCTTTCCATCATAACAATCACCCATTAACCAAGTTTCACTTTTTTTTATTTCTCTCAAAAAATAGAAGAAAAACAAGCCTTCCTTCGGGTTTAAGGAGTTCACTTATTCATTTTTTTTTCTCCTAAGACTTGAAGGTTGTTGCAATTGGAACGGGAACAAAGTGCATTGGGCGTTCTCTCTTGCGCACTTGTGGTGATGTTGTTCATGATTCGCATGCTGAAGTCATTGCTCGAAGAGCTTTGATGAGGTTTCATTCCTATATTTTTTGAAATTGATTTGTCTTTTTTTAAGAGCCTTTTTTTTTTGTGTCATAACTATGCAGCATTTTATATCCATTGATTTGTCAGTTTTGAATACTGATTGTGAAGATTTGTCTTTGTGTCATGTTCATTGGTATATGCTATTGCAGTACATTTTACTTGAGTTTTTGTAAAATATTAATGCTGGGTACTACTACTCTTTATGATGAATTATAAGGTCTAGACTTATATACAATTCCTTAGGTTGTTTGTCATGTTCTCTAATTAGAATTGAAGTTTTATCTCGAATATTTGCGTGATAAAGGTTTGCATTAAAGAATTCTGTGGATTATTGTGATGAAATGAAACTCCAATTATGATTGGAGAGTATGCAAACAATACCAATAGAAGTGTGTATAATTTTTGTCCTTAATATAGTGTCTTGCTATGTGGGGAGATGTTGTTTCATTTGTTTCTATTCACACCAGGTTCTTCTATACACAGATTCAACATCTTACTGAAACTAGTGGTAAGCATGCACCTACTAATGGAGGCAAACGGTTCAAATTTGATGATGGTAACTTGCCGTTTGAGTTGGATACAGAGTGTCTTAATAAAGGAAAATATACTTTGAGAAAGGATTGGAAATTACATATGTACATATCACAGTTACCATGTAATTTATCTCTCTGTCCCTGTCTCTCAGTCATCAATGTTCCTCCTTTATTTGTGACTGTATGATGGTTTGGTTCAAGGGAATTTGTCATTTGTGTTCCATTTTGTAGGTGGAGATGCTTCATTGAGTTCACTTGTCTTTCCTTTGGAAACTGAAAGAGATTCAACTTCACCTTTGGGTAAGCTATTTGATTCCATGGTTAAGTTTTACAACATTTACCATTTTATGTGAAAATTATAAAATAGCTAAGGCGTAGAGGATCCTTAAAGACAGATGAGATTAAGAAAAGTTTAAAACAAATAAGAACTTTTTTAATAGAAAATATATTTTTTGAACTCTCTTTCCTTCCATACTTTAATTATTGGTTTATGATCATCATTCTTATCAAATTTTGATGTGTGGTGATTTTTTATACTTCATGGATATTTATCATTGAAAGATTGCTGCTGCTTATTTTGGTCTGACTATCTGAAGAGAAATACTTTTCCCATTAATTCCAGACAACGGTTTAAACCATCAGGGGATGGTCCAGAGGAAGCCAGGTCGTGGTGATACGACACTGTCGGTTAGTTGCTCTGACAAGATAGCTCGTTGGAATGTTGTTGGTGTTCAAGGTTAGATATGCTTAAACCATGGATCATTACATGTTGGCAGTTCTTGCTTGAAAATTAGTTGTAATGTGACATTGTTCCTCTTAGTGCAGGAGCATTGCTTTCGTACTTTCTCCAACCTGTATATATTTCTTCAATCACTGTTGGTCTTCCCCTTAACAGTCCTCAGAATTTTCATTTTGAGGATAACATGAAAAGAGCTTTGTATGAACGTATACTGCCCTTATCAAGTGAACTGAGATCTCCGTTTGTTGTGAACAAGGTAATATTTGGTATCTTATGAAGCTTAGACACACCTTTTTAAGTGACGCGTCCTGTGTCTGACACGTATCTGACACGCATACAATACTCGTACAACATGTATTCATGAATTATCCAATTCAAAAGAGATTTTTGTAAGTATCTGACAAATCTAATATGGATCCAATATAATTTTAAAAGAGATTAATATAATAATTTTTTAAAAACTCAAAACTTATTATAGAGATAAGAAACATATCTTATATATAATCAATAATATTTAGATTATATATGTTTCTTTTCACTTCTTAGATTTTAGATAGATGAATTAGATTTATTTTTTGTTATATTTGACTAATCTTATTCATAGATAATTTTTTAATACATAAATCTTGATTACCAATTTATATAATTCATAGTGATGTAATATATAGATCTTTATTTCTATATACTATATTTTGAAGATTATACGTGTGTATGTGGCTGTATAGTATCTGGATCCATGTCAGTATCTAACTGCATTGTAGGATACTGACTTTTATGTCTTTTTTTTTTTTTTTTTTTTTTCATTGCCGATATTTCACCCCGCACCAGTACCACCAAAGGACTTTCAGCAATCTGAGAGTGCTGCCAACACTTTAACATGCGGGTACCTACACCAAATGTTGGACAAATGTAAAGTTAATTTAGCTTTATGGATGGATGTTGCATTTTGTTGAATGATTAACTTTGCAGATATTCTATATGTTGGAATGAATGTGGGTTGCACGAAGTGATTCTGGGAACCACTGGAAGAAAGCAAGGCACCTCTGCAAAAGGGGCACTCTACAAATCAACGCAGTCATCTTTATGCAAGTGAGTGCTTGTGACATGTATGTGGCTGAAATTTTACTTGTGAAGCACTGATAATATTACAGTTACTACTACCCACAAACCCATATAAACAAGTAACTAATTTATCAAATAGTTAAGTTAATTGGAATTAATAAAAGATCAGAGGTGGTAATAAATTTATGATTTTTCCAGACACAGGCTGCTAGAGGTTTTCTTGCCACTGAGAGGGGAAATTTTGAGCAGTCCTCTGGCCAATGGGATCACCTACCGAGAACTTAAGGTATACGTTCTTCACATTCTCTTCTTCATTTTGATGGTGTAAATTGTCTTGTACCATATTTTGTTATCTAAAGCTAGATTTTTTGAGTAATAAATACACAACTATCTGCAGCAAATAGAGTGTGTCATGTCCTAACTTGTTTTGCATGATTAATCATTTGCAGGATGGAGCTGAAGAGTATAATTTGGCTTCCAAAATTTTTAAAGGGAAGCCACCTTTTAACAGGTGGTTCTTGAAACCCTTAGATTGTGAGACATTTCCTATTTCAGAATAATACTTGTAATTATCTTTGGTTATGTCATGCAACTTCTTTAGTCTGATAGCTCAATTGGACTTTGTTGAACATCGAAAGAGACTGGGGTAGAATAGAAGTTTCATAATAATAAAAAGAAAACGGTGGGAAGATGAAAAGTGGAGGGGCTGTTGAGAATGTATTTGACCAATGTAGGAGATATCACTCTGGGCCTATTTTGATGTCTGTATTTTTGGGCCAACAAGGACCATGATACCTTTTTCTTGGCAAAAACTTTCTGCACCCCATCACTTCTGACCTGCACCCTATTACTTTCAAAAAATTCTAAAAATGTCCTTTACATAAAAATGAATTCTGAAAAGCACTTTTTGAAAATATATTTCGGAAAACTTTTTCTAGAATACAAATTTTATTCTGGAATGTATTCCTGGAAAGTGTTTTTTGAAATATAAAATTTGTATTTCGAAAAAAAATTTTGAAATATTTTTTGAAAAGTATTTTTTCAAAAAATAAATTTATGTTTCTGAAAATTTTCAGAAAGTTTTTTTTTTTTTCAGAAATTAATAATGATAATGAGGGTATTTTTATACTTTCGCTTCCGGATGGAGTGAGAGTCAAAATTGATGGGTGCAGGAAGTTTTTGCCATTTTTCTTTCATTATTGCCATAGGAATCCGAATCACTACTATCGTAAATTATTGGGGGTATTTCTTTTAGCACTTCCATATCTTTTTCCTACAACTCCGTAGCTTCTTCCTACACTTTTTTTTTATGTGTAGAAAAATTTGAAATTATATATGGGTTAAAAGCATTTTGGATTGCTTGAAAATTTATTTTAAATTATATAATTTGAAATTTAAAAACGTATTTCAAATTATATAATTTAGAATGTATTTTTAGATTAAAAAAATATTATGAATCACACAATTTGAAATGTACTTTTATAAGAAAATAGTTTTTGATTCATTAGATTATCTGTCAACATAAATAAGTAATAGATAATAACAAAAAACCTCCCAGATCAATTAGAGAGTTAAACAAAACGGAAAAATTTAACCTGTTTTCATTGAAGTATTAATTAACTTTAATTTAAATCCATCAAAAAGAAATTACAACTCAATATTTTTCTTACACAATGACAGTGAGCTCGGAACATCAAACCATGTAAATTCTAATAATGTATTTTAAATTACGTAATCTTGAATATATTTTTAAATAACAAAATCTACGAAATCTAAAAATATATTTTAGATTATGAAATCAGAAAACCTGAAAATATATTCTAGGTAATTTAATCAATCTATGAATATATTTTGAATTATATAATCTAAAATATATTTTGGTTGAATTGTTTTTGTAATTTGAAACATGTTTCTGAGTTCTAAACATCCAAGCATGAGTAGTTTTATGAAAGTATAAAAATCTAGTTAAAAGGCATGGAATTAACATAGACTAGGACCACCTTGTACGAAACCTTTTAAGCAACGTTGGGAAAATGGCACATGGAGTCTGCATTGATATCGATGTCCAAAAATTAAGGTCTATTCGTCGTTTGCATAATTTCCTTTTAGTTTGGTGCACGTTACTGTCTAGTTACTCTACATTTCAAGTCAATCACTAAATTAAAAAAAAAAATCCAAAACACGATGTGATGTTTGAATTAAAATTTGCAAACCCAAAACTTAAATATATTTTTACTAGATTGAGTTTTTAGACGAAGTTTTAACGTGTAAACTTTTTAAGGCAATTAAATTTGTTACAAAATAAAGTTTAGCTTAGATTAAGAGTACTCCAAATGAAAAATAAAACAAAAAAACATGAAGTTATTGAATAAACCAATCGGTGTAAAATTAACGTACACAAAATGGTACCAATTCAATAACTTTGCATAATTAACCAGCCTAACTATTGAATGAATCCTTATTATCTTTCTTTCTTGTACATAGACTCTTACATAATCTTAAATGATATTTGCATAAAATTGAAACTTGAATTTAATATTTAGTTGCTTTTGTGCAACGCTGAAAACAAGTGAGCACGTGGTAGCTCAACTATTATAGATCATAAACTAATAATGCTCTAATATGTTATACTATTTTGCCTCATAATTTGCCCCACTTTTTAAGTAATTGACCACTTAGAACTAATTAATTACTGCAATTTGCTACCCAGTTTGGTATTTTCCCTCTCACATATTAATAACATTCGTTGCTGATTTTTCATTCTTCCCACTGAAATGTGTGTCTGTGTGTTTGACGGAGAAAAGTGGGGTCAAAACAAAGCAATGTCCACAATGTGTTGATATTGACAACTTTTTCTTAAGAAATTCATTGGTCACAAAGTCTGTAATTTAGATAATATTATTTAAAAACACAGTGAGATTGTGATTTTCTATATGATAACACTTATTTTAAGGTTCAAAGTGAGAGTGTTTGAGTTTTCTACGTCCCTTTTGAAACGTTGGAAAATTACCTGATTAAGATTGAAGAGCAAATCACGGGCATGAACGTGGAATACCCTTTAGAAACAAGTTATAGCATAACACCAACGTCACATGTTATTTGCTTCTGTTAGTAAACTCAGATATTATAAACAACTCTTTCATACTATTCTCTTCATTCTTTTGCTTCCTATTTAAGATTAAGAATGACAATTTCTTAATCCTATTCTTAAATAGAATATAATAATTACCCTTCTTTCCGGATTTTAACCTAATAATGGTTTAAAATAGAATCACTCTTCCATCACAATATATATAGTTTTGGATTGAAGGGTAGGATAAAATAAATGCTATTAGCTGTTTATTTTTTTTTTATAATAGAAAAAAATCTAAGACATTGTACTCTCCTTGAAATCAAATATATAATTTAGTTCGTTTAATCTATCGGAGTTTTTATCTTACATATATAATTACATTTGATAGAAAAAACTACTTTTGAGTCCTGATCATATATGGAATGTTTTTATGATTTATACCAATACCAACAACAGCTACAATGATAATAACAACAAAAAAAGGACAGAATTGCATTTATTACATTCCATCAGTATACTATATTTCGTAAATATATTATTTATTAATATTATTCAAATTAATCATTATTTAGTTGTTATACATTACTCTATGTCTTGTATTAAAAAAATTGTTTGTTATATATATGAATATCATTTTATCAGTTTCTCATTTAAAATATAATCATTAAATTTACGTGTATTAGTTTAGAACTATCACTTTAATCAAGAATTAAAATAAAACTTTATTTTAGACGCGTATTTCTTAAAGTATATAAATACCCGTGTTGAATACAAGAAGAAAGACTGCTGTATAATACTAAGAGATGGTAGTATATTTTGGAAATAATTTTGATTAAAAATACAAGTTATTTATAACGGATCTAAAATATAACTTAAATATCAAAATATACTGATTATAATTTTAATCATATAAGATAAATATTATCTGTAAAGGCTAAGATATAATGTTTAAAATAATTCATGATATCATATTTCTATACAGGACTTTAATATTTCCTTTCTTATAGATAGTTAATTTCCTCAATTAACAAACAACTGTAAGTGTGTGTGCATATGTGTATATAAATATATATATTATATTATACTTTAAGGAAAAGTTTAAATCTCTTAATATTAATTATATCATTTATTTAATCATGAAATTCAAACTTTGACTACTTGAGGAACTGTTCCAATTTCAATATATACATCCAATGTTCCTTTCTTCCTCTTTTCACACACCATCTTTCTCTCTGTCAAGCATGGCTACAGAAACTAACAAACACAGTTTGTGAGAAGAAACACCGTTCAAAATCCATGATTCAACATCATATCTAGGGTTTTATTCTGTGGTGAACACACAAAGAACTTCAAAAGCTAGGAGAATTGAAGGGCTTCTGAAATTGATTGAAGCAGTGTTTCAACATGGACAAGGACAACGAGGCATACCTGAAACTCTTCTGGGGGCGTTCCAATCATCACAAACTGAGTTTGTTTCCGAAGAAGGGAAAGTCCAGAACAATGGTTCTTGTCATGGCTTGCTTTGCAGCCACCTTCCTTGTTTTCACTGTCTGCAACGTTACTGTGAGTCATGCAAATTCAACTATATCTCTTTTTTTCAACCATGCAAATTCATGTTCTATTCTTCAAATTGAAAAAGTACTTATAGTTTTTGTTTATTGTCACATGCATAGAGATTGATGCAGTTCCAAATTTTGGTTTTTAATGTGAATGTTGGCCAGTGATAATTAAAAATCAGTGCACACAATAATTAATTATAGTTTGTGGAACTTTAATTGATAAAGAACACCAACATAAAATCTTTATTTTTGAATTATAATATAGTTTATATACACCTTCATCTCAATTCTCAACGTCAAATTGTTAAATAAGTGATTTTGATAATTATGAAGTTGGTAAAAAATTTTGAATGGCTGGTACCTAACATGGTGATTTTTGTTTTGAAGTCAACATTTTCTTCAGGTGCTTCCATTCTAATGAAGAAGAAACTTCCTCCCATGGCAATATCGAAAGCCCGAGAACAAGAGTTCCCACTTAGGTGTGGCCCACCAGAAGTGCCACAAAAGTGCCCTAGGGACTACCCGACGTCACAGAAGCCCACGGGCCCGGCCCGCACGTGCCCATCGTACTTCAGATGGATCCATGAGGACCTAAAGGCGTGGAGAGAGAGAGGGATCACGAGGGAAATGTTGGAGGGGGCAAGGAGAACGGCGCATTTCAGGGTAGTGATCGTGGACGGGAAGGTGTACGTGGAGAAGTATAGGAAGTCGATCCAGACCAGAGATGTGTTCACTTTGTGGGGCATCATGCAACTGGTGAGGAGGTATCCCGGTAAAGTTCCGGATTTGGAGCTGTTGTTTGATTGTGATGATAGGCCCGTTATACCAAAGGCAAGGTTTGAAGGCCCAGATGCTGCGACTCCACCCTTGTTTCGGTATTGCTCTGACCAGTGGAGCCTTGATATTGTGTTCCCTGATTGGTCCTTTTGGGGATGGTAAGTGTAAAATTCCAACTTTTTTGTTTTTTAAATTAAAACTGAAAGAATTATAAGGCAATTGCTTCTGCACCCGTCAATTTAAACCTCCACTCTCGTCATTTTTAACATGGTTATTTTATTCTTTACTTTCAAATTATCTGGAACATCCTTTCTAGAGTTTATGATATGTATTCCAAAACATATATTTTTTTTAACAAGATAAGATTTATGAAACAAAATTTTTGAAATAAAATATTTGAAACACATGAAGTACGTACATTGTAAAGTACAAGCTTTTAGCATTTCCAGAATAAAGTTTTTAGAACAAACTTTTTGGAACACATGAAATATGTTTTGAAAACAACTTTTTTGCGAGATTCTTCTTCTCTTTTTCTTTTTCTTCTTCTTCTGCGGTGATTATGATATAGTGATGGCGGTAGTGGTGAGAACAGCATTGACAGGGTGTAGTTAGGGAGAAGACCGAACAAGTTATTTCATTCAAATGTGGGGTGTATGTTCAAAAGTAAGAGGTGCTGATTAAGAAATGGGGGTGCAGGAAGTAATTGTCAATTGGTAGAAAAAGATATATTAAACCTTTATCTTTTATAATTTTAAATCTTAAAATTTTAAATGTGGTGTCCGTTATCTGGTCTGTTTGCTTATTTTTTTAAGGAAAAAAAAACTTTTTAATAAAATAATCACCTATTAGTTTTAATATTTAGGTATATTTTAAAATGTAGATGAAAACAAAACGTTTTTCTTTTCTGTTTTTGTTTTCTTAAAATAATTTTTTTAAATAAAAACAAATAGACTCATTATTTAACAACGAAGTGATGCCAATAAATGGCACTTACATGTTAAGTTAAATTGATTCTTGATAAATAGTTCAAATATGCTTTATATCATTACAAAACAAGAAGTGATAACAACACAATTTTTAATATATGTTTTTTTAATACATATTATACTATCTGTTAGAATTTTTTAAAAATTAAAAAATCAAGAGAAGTATTAAATAAAAGAAGTGAAATTTTAAAAAAAAAAAAATAATGATTTTCAATACATTTTGGTTATCAGTAAAAAAGTGTGTTAGAAGCTATTTTTATTAAATATGTAATTAGGTTTAAAATGCATGCATCTTAACTTTTATATATGGTTTCAAGACTAGAAGTAAGACGTTCTTAATTTTTTTTATCCTGTTCATAGTAAAAGTAAACAAATAAACATATGTTTACTTAGTAAAACAAATGAAGTTGATAAAGGTGAATAAGAATTTAAAATTAACTAAAACAGTGCAAACAAATTGTCTTTGATCCTACATGGTTGAAATTGATTGTACACATAATTGAACCAAACATCTTTTTCCATCAATTACAGTAAAAATTGTGATCTTGAATTTTTCTTATAATAGGGCAGAGATAAACATAAAGCCATGGCAATATGTGTTAGAAGATATTAAAAATGGAAACAAGAAGAAAAAGTGGAAAGACAGAGTGCCATATGCCTATTGGAAGGGCAACCCTTTGGTGAGTCCAACTAGGAAAAACTTGATGAAATGCAATGTCACAGAGAAAGATGACTGGAACACTCGATTATACATACAGGTTTTTTCCTTTTTCTACCAATTTTTTGATCTCTAATTCACATAAAAAAGGAAGACTTGTATTTTGATTACATGTGTTTTTTGGTCACAGGACTGGAACCAAGAATCCCAAGAAGGGTTCAAGAAATCCAACTTAGGAGACCAATGCAGCCATAGGTAAGATTGAAATACATTTTGTGAAATCTGTGTGATATTATGATAGATTTGTTGTGTGAAATGTGTATTGAATGATGTGTATAATGGTGGTGACACAGGTATAAAATATATGTAGAAGGTTGGGCTTGGTCTGTGAGTGAAAAGTACATTTTGGCATGTGATTCTACAAACCTGTATGTTAGGTCTCGGTTCCATGATTTTTTTATACGAGGCATGGTGCCATTGGAGCACTATTGGCCAATTAGAGAGAATACCAAGTGCACTTCTCTTAAGTTTGCTGTGGAATGGGGCAACAACCACACTGATAAGGTACTCTCTTACCCTCAAAGTTATTGTTCTGTTTGTCAGCAGAGATTAGTTTATATTGATATAACATGACTAATTGTTATCCATGTCAACTAAAGAAAAAAACGATTCATAGTAGATAAGTACTAAAGCAAAAATCGATTGGTAACGTATAAAAGTAAATGCAAATCTCATTTCATAAATTCCTTTAAATCTTCAAGTTGGAAGAAAAAAAACAAAATATTCATAATATTTTTGAATAAACAAACTTTGTGTTGATAATAATGAAAAACACAAACATAATCAATTTCATGAGATGTGAATGATCATTATTCTTAAAGACTTATCTGTAATATATTATATAAGTCTTTCAAAATACAAAAATTTTTCAAGTAATATTTAGAATTTCATAACTAGCAAGCAAACCTTTTTAAAAACAAAAATATTCAAAATAGTGAAAAGAAGAGATTAGAGAAGAAAGAGTAGAAATGATTCTATTGGTGTGTTTTGAAAACGTGAAGAAAGTCTCTATTCAAAACCAATTACACAAATTTTAATAGGATTTAATGAGTTTTAATCATTTGTTATACTATCTTTGTCTTAGCATTCTTAAAAATGTATTGTTCATGTAACAACACTAAGTGATGTTCCATTTTCTTTGTGGCTGCAATTGTCCACACGACTTGATACACTTATACCATAGTTTCCAAATGAGATCAACCTTGTGATAATGGAACAGAACATGGGAAGATGTTTCTTTGACCTCAAGATGTTTCTTTGACCTCAAGATAGAATATGGAATGATGAAAATTTTGTCATTGTACTGCTATACACAGAATTATGTGTCTTAACATTACTGAAATTTGCAGGCACAAGCAATAGGGGAGGCTGCAAGCAAGTTCATTCATGAGGACATGGACATGGACTATGTATATGACTACATGTTTCACCTGCTAAATGAATATGCAAAGCTCCTAAGGTTCAAACCAGTTATACCTCCAACAGCTGTGGAGTATTGTCCTGAAACAATGGCGTGTGCTTTAAATGGAACAGAGAGAAGGTTCATGGAAGATTCAATGGTGAAGCTTCCTAGTGATTCAACTCCATGCACTATTCCTCCTCCATATGATGCCACAGGCCTACAAGATTTTCTTGACAAAAAGGCTAATTCAATAAGACAGGTAGAAACTTGGGAAGATGAATATTGGGAGAGTAAAAAGAAGGCACAATAGTATAACACATTATGCTGATCAAAAGATTTTTTCATGTTTTATTTTGTTTCTTGTTGTGATAAATGATCCTCCTTACCCCCCAAATACACACACAAGTGGTGTTGTCTCTTACCAAATTCTTCTTCTTTGGTAATGTAATTATAACTGCCTCCATGAAAAGAGACTAGTTTCATTTAAAGCACTAAATGAAATAACTTAATCTTCTTTTTGCTCTTATGTGTCTTCTTGTGTTTTGGCATGGTGAAGAAGTGAAATAAAGCTTCAAATTTGAATTAAAGTGAAAGTGAAATGAAACTATACAAATTTTGTTCTTAATAGTGGTTGCACAATTTAGAGAAACAAAATTAAGAGGAGGTGGTGATTTTTGATAAGCTACAAAATTAAGAAGACAAACAACATTTAAATTGCATTTTATTATTTAGCGATTAGATATTTTGCATTTTATTGTACATAAACCAAATTGCAAATTAAATTCCTAATGTTTGTGTTAATTTTTTTTATCTCCTACAATTAAATTAAATATTCATGTTAGTAATATCAATATTAAAATGAGCTTTGATGTAGAATATTTAAATATTGGTCACATGGCAATACTTCAAAAAGATAATATAAGGAATCAGTAGTATGCTAAATCGTCAACACAATAATAATAATAATAATAATAATTAAAAAAAAAAGTAATAGTTTGCATGATTTGCTTAGTTATAAATCAATTATTCTCTGATTTTTTTTGCAAGGCTGATTCTAAAAGTTGACTGAATCAATCAAGTATTTTAATTTGTTGTTTCTTAGGTATATACAATTTATAAAAACTATATTATTTAGTGAATGCTATACGGCCTGTAACACCTCACAAAATTAAAGCTTCTACCATAACAGCTAAAGTATTATCATCATGCGTATCTCACAGTATTCCATAGTTAACATACATAATAAAGCTAAATTGAAATTTCAAAACATATTTACAATATCATATACAAGTTTTTTTTTTTTTCAAAATAATGCACTATTCCTAACAGCATCCTTCAACCTAAATGATCTCCCAAAGATCCATCTGTAGCACTATCTACTCCCGTGTCAAGACACGATCATCACAGATAGAAAATCAAACACAATACAACCAAAGAAAAGGGTAAGCTAACCAAATTTTAACAAATAAAAAACATTCAATTTCACGTATCATCACAATAAAAGAATCTAACACACTACAAACATGACTCTACTTCCGGAAGACTCGTACATTGAATAGACCCCGAGATATGCACCTGTCATACATCTCCAAATTGTGAATCCACACAGCCCCCACACAAATGAATCATCAATCATGTATGACAGGGTTAGTCCCCCTGAGACTTTTCTGACCAGCTATATTTCAAGCTGTAGTCACCCAGTTCAGACCTCTTTCGACTCTCACCACCTAGTAATGATCATCTATTTGATTCCTATTACTAGTAGAGCCAGGATATCAATCGTTATTGATCAGATCCTTAGACAATGCACTTCCTAATTAACCAAGAAACGGGTGTTTTCTTTCCTGAAAACACTATGCCTAGGCTTTGACAAACTTTATCAACACTCTTAACAATATCACATTACAATATAGATCTCTACTCATGCATTCATTCACTTATAAATCTCAAT
>Ga0123340_1003750_pt1 | contig 14276 bp, 19 predicted proteins | sample SirMexnodulemix_FD_89961 | JGI IMG/M metagenome (GOLD analysis project Ga0123340, IMG submission 89961) | Root nodule microbial communities of legume samples collected from Mexico - Siratro Mexico nodule mix | ecosystem: Host-associated > Plants > Roots > Nodule | place: Mexico: Nepantla... | reverse complement strand
TTTATAGGTATTTAAGAAATAAAAAAAAAAATATTACCAAAAAAAAAAAAAACTTTAATAAAAAAATAATTAATTAAAAAAAAAATAAAAAAAAAAAAAAAAAAGAGAAGAATCTAAAACTTTAAGAAGAAATTCACAATTCTTTCATAAAGGTAACTTAACAATTAAAATTATATAAATGTTAAAAAAAAATATTATAAAGTCATACATAAAATTATAAGTTTAAATTTTGAGTTTAACACCACGTAAAATTTAAGTTTTGAGTTTTATAATAACTTTATATTGAAATTGACTAACAAGACATAAAATTTAAAATCTAGAATTATAAAAAAAAATATATGTATATTAAATTTATATATTTTAATCATCAATAAAATAAAATATTAATGAATTTTTAATATTGTTAGTGAAAATGTTAAAAAAAAATTGAAAGTAGCATGACACAAAAATTAAGTTAAAACATTTCAAATCAAAATTATTCATGTTACATTTACTTAATAAATAAGTGGCCTATCATTATTAATGATATTAATGATAATAAATAGCATGTTTTCACCAAACTAAATTTTCAAATTTACTTTACTACAAACTCATCTCTCATCCCCATTGTTTCAAGACAAGACTTAAAAGAACTTGAAAGGAATAAAATACTGGAGAATATTCCAACTTAGCTAGTATTTTAAATTTGTGTGTGGTTTATAATAATTTTAAAGACTTGAACGCAATTATTTCTCATACATAATAAATTATCTTTGCAAGATTTCTTGAACTCATATAACAAAAGTTGTGATGTTAATTATATGAATCTAGTTAAAATACATTTTCTACTATGATTAAAGTACAAATTTTTATGATATATGACAAGTTTATATGTTAAATTACTAGTATGAAAAAGTGTGTGAAGTGTTGATGTGAGGTTATTCTATAAGAAAAGCAGCAACGGAATGCAAAACTTGAGTGGAATGTAAGTTGGCTTTGGGGCCCAAATTTTAACCACGGGAAGGAATATTGTCTTAAACACGATCATGTCATGTAATTAAGGAAGACTAATCTTGTTTGATTTTGTTTATTTTTATATATTTTTTTATCAGTAATACCCTACTTCTTTAATGAGTTCTTTTAACCATGCCTGTCTGTGATTGATTGCTTTAGTCTATATTTCATGTCGGCTTGTTCACATAAAGCACCAAAAGAAAAGCTGTCTTCCTTTTGTTCAGCCCCTCTGATTTCTCGGCGACAAGTCAGTTTTCTCAACTTTGGTCTTTCAGACATCACCTTGTTACCTTAATCCACACGAAGTCTAGTTTCCATTTCCTCTCCCTCCATTTTGGTTAATTCTCTGAGATTGTTGGTGCTGCTGATGAGTGTGGTGCCTAGAAGGTGATTCATTTTGGCTTGTTTTTATCTGGGGATCATTGTTTGGGGGCCTTTTTGTTTCCTTTGTTTTTCTTTGTTTAATTGGTTGGTGTCACTGTTGAAATGGTTGTTGTGCTGTGCTTTACAGGTTTTGGCTTCTTGGACACGCTGGTTTCAGCTGCAAGGTTCTTGTTTTTGGGTTTTGAAGTGCTGGTCTAGCTGTAGCAGAATTCCATTGAGTCTTTGGATGTTGGTGGAGGGAATTGCGGAAAGGGGTGGCTTTGTGCTGAGGTTCTGCTAGTTTTTGAATTTGAAACTTGTGGGGTTGGAGACAACAATTAGAGGCATTTCTGGGAAAAAAGGGTGAGCTTTTTGTTAATTCTGCTCGATGTTATTGGAGAACTTTGTGGTAGGTACAACTGGGGGTTCTGCATCTTGTTTATTTCTGGAGAAGTGTTGCTGCTTTTCTTGGACTATGAGTTGGAGTTAGAATTGTTGTTATTGTGGAAGACTTGGCGAACAAGGTTAAATCTTGTTTCAGGAAGAAGAGTGTTGAACTTGTTTGGGGTCATCACTTTAACAGGTGGTGATGAAGGCTCCTCCAAATGGCTACTTGCCTAATTCCAGCGAAGGTGATTTTCTCAAGCTTTACTTGCAGCCTCATTATGTTCTCTGTCCCCCTCTGTGAGTGTGTGGTAGTGTTTTCCTGTTTCATCAAACAATAACATTGCTTAGGGACTCTGAGGATGATTACTTTCAAGAAAAATGGTGCTTTTATATTGTTGAATCAACATAATACCATCGTAGATCGAATAATAAATATGAGTATATGGTACGGAAGGGAAGTTGTCATTATTCATCTGAGTTTAAAGTTGATCTTTTGGTTAATTTTCTGGAGTTGCTTTGTTAGCCCTCTTCTCCATGAGATGCTTCCTTTTTCCGTGTGGCCTAAATAAAAGTGATACCTTGGAATATTAATCTATCTTTATTTTGTTGCATTTCACCCCTCATTTTTTGTCACTTTTATTCTTTTCCGACCTAAAGACAAATCCGAATGTGCTTGATATTAATCCTGTGTAACTGAATTTTAAAATTGTGGGAAATCTGCATATTTTTGTTGCGTTTCCATAAGAACGGAATAATTGTGAAAAAATGTCTGTGATTGCTATAGGGGAAAGGAAGACCATCAATTCAGAGTTATGGCATGCTTGTGCTGGACCATTGGTTTCCTTACCTCCTGTGGGAAGTCTTGTCGTTTACTTTCCTCAAGGACACAGTGAGCAAGTATGTTTCTTATGCCATAATTCTAAGACCGTGATATTTCTTCATTGTGGTTTCTGATGGAGCTTCTTTTGACTGCTTATGACTTTTAGGTTGCAGCATCCATGCAAAAGGAGGCTGACTTCGTTCCCAGTTACCCTAACCTTCCATCCAAGTTAATTTGCATGCTTCACAATGTTGCTCTTCACGTAGGTGCACTTTCCTGTTGTGGCAATTGACATGGCAGTATTTCAGTAGTGACAAGTTTTGAAGACATTTAAAAAAAATGAAATTAGAAGACTACATGCATTCCATCTCCACTGAAATTTATTTTCCTTGAAGGGGCATGTACTAATTATTCACCATCTTTCACCAGGGATTTAGGATAAACTAATGTTCATTTGAAGAAAAAGACTGACATTTCTGCATGACATATTATCATTTTATAAATTATGTCAATTGTCCTCTACCAAATCTTGGAGTTGAAGACTTTGCAAGCTGTGTTTTTGTTTCTTAATTTGCTTAACATGGTGCTTATCATTTGCTACCTCATTCATATATTAGATATAGACCAACCTGGGTGGATGGCTTGAAGCAACATCATTACAATTTCTCGTTCATTTGATATGATGGCCATTTTCTGATTTTTTTTTTCCGTGAATATTGCATGATACATATATTGATAATTCTTTGTGTTTTGGATCAGGCTGATCCTGAAACTGATGAGGTCTATGCGCAGATGACCCTTCAACCTGTTACTAAAGTAGGTCAGCTGTTCAATCAGCTAATTTAATGATGTGTATCTGTAGATCTATTTCCCACTATTCCTTGAACATCCATCCTGACCAATTATATGGAACTTATCTAAGACTGTGTTTGATGTAACTGTTCTACAGTATGACAAGGAAGCAATATTGGCATCTGATATGGGTCTCAAACAAAGCCAACAACCTACTGAGTTCTTTTGCAAAACTCTTACAGCTAGTGACACAAGCACTCATGGTGGATTTTCTGTGCCCCGTAGAGCAGCTGAGAAAATATTCCCCCTTCTGGTGTGTATTTAATATTTTCATTTACCCTGGTTGGAGTTTTTATGTGATCTTTTTATGCTGATTAGAAGTGTGTTTGATAGGATTTCTCAATGCAACCACCAGCTCAGGAGATTGTTGCCAAAGATTTGCATGACAGTACATGGACATTTAGACATATTTATCGCGGTATAGCATTGTCTTCATCCCTTGTTATACTATCATTCTTTCTGCTTGTGTATGCCTTATTGATTCCCCAACAGGATTCCTTGTTATCTAAAACACAAAGATGCAACATCATTTGGCTTAAACTAAACTTATCCCAGAAAGAATTATAGGATTATCAACACTGGAATTGTATAATAAGTTTTACCAAATTATGAACATAGAACTTGAGTATAATTTGATGATTTACATGGTTGAATGCTAAATTTCTAGAACATCGGTTACAGGACAACCAAAGAGGCATCTATTGACTACCGGTTGGAGTGTCTTTGTTAGCACAAAAAGGCTGTTTGCTGGAGATTCAGTTCTTTTTATCAGGTAAGGCATAAATCTTTTTATTTGAAACTTTTGGAATAACTTTCACCCTGTTGCTGAGTCAATTATTTTTGGTTATATTCAGGGATGAAAAACAACAACTTCTTTTAGGTATCAAGAGGGCTAACAGACAGCAACCAGCACTTTCTTCATCAGTAATATCCAGTGACAGCATGCATATTGGCATTCTTGCCGCTGCAGCTCATGCTGCTTCAAATAACAGCCCATTTACTATATTTTATAATCCAAGGTGCTGTATGTATTTGCAATATATTTACTATTGTTTGATTACATGGAATGCATCCATTGAATATTTGTGACAGCCTCTTATAGACATCTGCGAATTTTACAGGGCCAGCCCCTCTGAATTTGTAATTCCATTGGCCAAGTATAATAAAGCCCTCTACAATCAAGTTTCCCTTGGAATGAGATTCAGAATGATGTTTGAGACTGAGGAGTCAGGAGTACGCAGACATATGGGTACAATCACTGGGATCAGTGACTTGGATCCTGTCAGATGGAAGAATTCACAGTGGCGCAATCTTCAGGTATTATCAAAAGAGAGCATTATTTGTATAGCTGAACCAGGAAAAAAAAGTAAAATTGATCTCAAACATGCATTTAGTGTCCTATAATCTATATGTACATGAGCATGTGCATAACTTTGCAATGTAGTCAATACTGAACCTCTACTGTAGCTTCTTGGGGGAGGGAGTCATGTTTTGAATTTTGACAGGTTGGATGGGATGAATCAACAGCTGGTGAGCGCCCAAGCAGAGTTTCAATTTGGGATATTGAACCAGTAGTGACCCCTTTCTACATTTGTCCACCTCCATTTTTTAGGCCAAAGTTCCCCAAGCAGCCAGGAATGCCAGGTGGGTAGCAAGAGTACTCACCAAAACAAGTTTAAATTTTATTCAGAAATTTCTCATTGCTTCCATTGATTATCTTATTTGTCGCTAGCAAAAAGTTTCTTAGATTGTTTTTTCTTGCATAACAGACAATCTAATATATAATTTTACTTTAACACAAATGTCATGTATGAGAAAATCAATTCTGGCATATTGTGATAAAAATGATGAATTTGATTAACTCACTAGTTAATTCCAGTTTACCGTTCTTAGAATCCCCTGTTCTTAATGAGTCATTTACTCATTATTAAATGAAATCTCACATCTAATAGCTTTATTGAGGAGTAACATTCATAAAATCCTTGTACTTTTTGCCACTCCTCTCTTATCACTAGCATGTTGTCTATAGATTGATTGTAACAGATGATATTTGCTTGGTTTTTTGATTTTGCAGATGATGATTCTGATATAGAAAATGCTTTCAAGAGAGCTATGCCCTGGCTTGGAGATGACCTTGGAATGAAGGATGCCTCAAGTTCAATCTTCCCAGGTTTGAGTTTGGTGCAATGGATGAGCATGCAGCAGAATAATCAGTTCTCCGCGGTCCAATCTGGATTTATGCCCCCATCCATGCTTTCATCCAATACAATGCATGGTAACCTTCCCACTGATGATCCATCCAAATTATTGAACTTTCAAGCTCCTGTCCTCTCTGCACCAAATCTACAATTTAACAAACCTAACTTACCAAACCAAGTCAACCAATTGCAACAACCCCCAACATCATGGCCTCCGCAGCAGCAACAACAGCAGAAGCTGCAGTCATTGATGCCAACACCCTTAAACCAGCTCCAACAGCAGCAACAGAGGCAACAGCAGCTGCCTGTACTGCAAAACCTGTCACAACCACAGCAACAACAGCCCCAAATGCCACAACAGAGAGCACAACAGCCACAGCAACTGCAGCAGCAGTCATGTCAACAGACCATCATGAATAATGGGGCAGTTTCTTCCAACCAGATTCCAAATCAGTGTGTGCAGCAACCGGTGACATACTCCCAGCTTCAGCAACAGCAATTACTCTCAGGAAATATCCCACCCCAACAAAGTTTTCAATCACCAAATAAGAATTCATTGCTGATGACATCCTTACCGCAAGACTCTCAGTTTCAACAACAAATAGACCAGCAAGCTAGTCTCTTACAGAGGCAGCAGCAACAGACACAGTTGCAATCATCTCCATTGCAGTTATTGCAACAAAGCCTGTCACAGAGGGCACCACAGCAGCCACAAATGACACAAATGTCACAGCAAAACAGCTCAGAGCAACAACCACAGTTGCAGTTGCTCCAGAAATTGCAGCAGCAACAACAGCAACAGCAGCAGCAACAACAACAACAACTCCTTTCCACTTCTAGCCCTCTTTTGCAGTCTCAGCTTTTACAGCAACAAAATACTCACCAACAAAACCAGCAATTACCGCAGCTGCCTCTATCGCAGTGTCATCAGCCTCAACAGCTTGGCAACAATGCTTTCTCAATGGAGAAGCTTTTCAATGGCAACAACTACTCTTCTTCACAGCAGCTTCCTGTGAACCAATCCCATAATACACAGAAATCATTAACTAATACTAGAGCTCCTTCAACTCTTACAGATGGAGATGCCCCATCATGCTCAACTTCACCATCTACGAATAACTGCCAGATATCTCCATCAAATCTGATTAAAAGAAATCAACAGGTACCAACCACATTAGGAGGACCTTCGGTAGTTGAACCTACCAATCATTTGATACAGGAGCTTCATAGAAAGTCTGAGATGCAGATAAAACACGAATTACCCAGTGTAAGAGGACCTGACCAGCTGAAGTGCAAAGGGACAATTGCTGATCAGATGGAAGCTTCTTCTGGAACATCTTACTCTATTGATCCTAATAATATCCACCAGAACTTCCCACTTCCCAGTTTCTGCATGGACGGTGATGTCCAATCACACCCAAGAAATAATCTTCCATTTGCCTCTAATCTTGATGGATTAACACCTGATACTTTGCTCTCAAGAGGGTATGATTCTCAAAAAGATCTTCAAAACTTGCTGTCCAATTATGGTGGTGCTCCAAGAGACATTGAAACTGAGCTGTCCACTGCTGCCATTAGTTCGCAGCCATTTGGGGTGCCAGACATGCCTTTTAAGCCTGGATGCTCCAGTGATATTGCCATCAATGATCCTGGGGTTTTGAATAATGGCTTGTGGGCTAGTCAGACTCAAAGAATGAGGACATTTACTAAGGTTCGTCCTTTCCTTATTGAAAAATTTATACACCTATTATATTTGTCGAACACGTACGGTGTCTTAATGTTTAATGAAACACAGAAATAGGGATTTCATAGCGTTTTTAAATAGTACAAGTCAAAAGTCATTTTGTTAATTATATTTTAGTAGCTCATATGTGAAATGTTCATGATCACATACATTTCCTATATATTTTTATTGATATTATCTGAAATTCTTAGTTCAATTCTTGATCCTAGATGAACGCTCTCAGTTTCTTACCCAGTAAGCTTTGACACTAGTATAATCACGATCTTACATGGCCCCATCCTAACACTGCATATCTAATGATTTTCTGTCCAATTCCATCATGTCCAATGGCCTTATCTTTTTAAAATCTGAATGTGCTTGTTTGGAATTAGCGTTTTGAATGTAAACTTCACTGATTTATCAATAAAATTGTAAACTTCAGCTCATAGTTGGCTAGAAAATTATATTAAGAGGGGGTTGGTTACACTTACATCATAACTATCACTTCTGTTCAGCGGTGTTATCCAAAAATCAACTCAAATGCATTAGCCTCCATTACTTGTGTTTTAATATACTATTTGGATGATATTCAAATGCTTGATACTGTTTCACATATTTTGAAGGTTCAAAAATGTGGCTCTGTTGGAAGATGCATTGATGTGACCCGTTACAAGGGATATGATGAACTCCGGCATGATTTGGCTAGGATGTTTGGGATTGAAGGGCAGCTAGAAGATCCTCAAAGGACGGAGTGGAAACTAGTCTACGTAGATCATGAAAACGACATTCTTCTTGTCGGTGATGACCCTTGGGAGTAGGTAGTCAATTCCTAGTTGTTCATAGTCCTGATATTTCATCATTCCAGATTTATTTTCTTAGTCTTCAAGTTACAATTCCTTGCAGAGAATTTGTGAGCTGTGTCCAGAGCATAAAGATATTGTCATCTGCTGAGGTACAGCAAATGAGCTTGGATGGAGATTTATGTCATGTTCCAGTCCCCAATCAAGCTTGTAGTGGGACAGATAACGGCAATGCATGGAGGGGACAGTATGATGATAACTCTGCAGCCTCGTTTAATCGATAAGGATGTCTAGTATTGACAGTTTGGAGCAGTCATCAACTTGTATATTTTGAGACATGGAAGACTAACTTAACCCTTAAAATTTCTTGTTGGTGCTTCTATACATCACCAGTGGAAACATAGAGGCATCCGGTTCAATGTCAATGCATGTTTTTAATGGTGAGAGAGAAGTTTAGATCCCTGGATGTACCAAAGACCAGATTCCTTTACTAGAGAAAGATGCAGATTCTGTCTTGAGATCTGATTTTCTTGTGGCTGCTAGTACAAGCTTAGGATTTTTTTTATCTTTTGGCAAGGTACAGCCATATAGTTCAGCTGGTGTATAATAGATATGATTGCATTGTTCTTATATATAGAAGTGTTTTACTTACAGTTCTGTAAATGTTGTGGTCCTTAAAGTTAGATGAAGAAGCTAGGTAACCAAGTGATGATAGGGAGAATCAACAATACATGCCAATTTGTCAATGCTAGCTTTTGTACAAGTGCCTACGTTGCTTTCATGATGGAAATTATGAAGTTTCTTATGGTCAAGAAAAGTCAAATCTTCTTATTTGCACTTTTGGGGTTAATGAGCTTTAGCTTGTGTGGATTTCATGGAATTGTGCTATAGACATACACAATGATTACTTACACAATCACATGTATAGGATAACTAAGGTAACAAAGTCAAATAAAATCTGTAAATATATCTTATATTTTAAATAATCAAATCATAATTTCAACATTATAAAATATCTACTTACTACAAAATGAGATTATATCTTCAATGATCACTCATATTATCAAAATTTTCTCTCAATATAGGTGTGTTAATGTGTCAAACTTATTACAAATATGAACAATTCGAGTTCCCATATGAGATTTTGTAAGCATATATATTAACTAGTTACTAGCATTGTAAAATTGAATTTTTATAGTTCATTGAAAAAATATTGAATTTTATGGAATATGAAGAACAATTTGATTATTATAAATAAGTTTAATGTCTTGAATATCTCCAATTAGAGTTATTACAATCATTTAACGTGATATTTAAGATGATATTTGACTTTAATACTAGATTTAACATCTATATTTTATTTCTTACTTCTATCTGTGATTTTATTTCTTACTTCTCTCTGTGATGGTAATCTTGTCCACTCTATATTTTGTTTCTTACTTTTCTACAATGGTGATCTTGTCCAATCTACATCAGCGTAATACACAATTTTAAAATTGTTTTTTTATAAGTCTTCGACCTAGTGCATTTTGTATGTAACTACATTATTCTAATGAATATTGCAAGAGGATTTAAGGAATTCACTTACTATATTTATTACAAATGTGAGGGCTAACCTGCCATTGTGAGCATATAGTGCTTCACACATCCTCCCTGCAGTTTTATAATATCATCTTGCACCTCCTTAATAAATATCAAAAAACGAAAATGCCTTTAGAGCAACACTTTAAAAAACTGCCTTTCACCCGCAACTTTCGCCCAATCTGAAATGATTTTTTTTCTTTTAACTTCTGAAAATTGATCTAATCCGAAATTCCTTCATCCCAACTCCTGATTTCCAGATTGACTTAATCTGAAATGATATTATTTTTACTTCATCTCAAATCCCTCCACTTCACTGGCTCACTTCCGGATTAATCCAATCTGAAATAATTTTTAGTTCAGGATTTGACCCGTTCACTTCGCTCAGTTAAAATGATATTTTTTTTTTTTTTTTGACTTTCAGATCTGAAATATAATTATTTTCTTTTTCTTTTTGGATTAGCACAATCCGATTCCAGATTGAAAATGAAGGTTTAATCCGAAATATAAAATACACCTCCGAATACTTTTCTTTTATTTTCATGAAACCTTTTTCAATCTTTTTACAAAGGTTATTTTAGGTATTTCTTAAAGTATGGAGGTGCAAGAGGAATGCTACTTGTTTGTTTCTTGACCCAAATATTATTGTCTTGGTGATCCACTGGGTCGTTCATTATCTTTTGCCGCAACAACGAAAATGGGAGGCTTCAGAAAATACATTTCTCCATATTTGCAAAAACTTCCTGCACCCTATCAATTTTTGACGCGCACACCTGATCACGATTCGAAAATACAAAAATAACCTCGCTTTCAAAATCCAAAAGAGTTTTAGAAAACATATTTTGAAACATAAATTTACATTCCAAAGTTAATTTTCGAAATCTTTTTTCCAAAATATAAATTTTATATTTCGAAATATATTTTTAGAAATAAATTTTATATTTTGAAAAATATTTTTTATTTTTTTAAAATTTATTTCTAAAAATTATTTTCCGGAACGTATTTTTACTAAAGGGTATTTTTAGAACCTTTTAAAAATGATGGAAAGTGATGGGCTTGCCTCTAGGTGATCGGTGTTAATCGAGTGACGGCTATCTGACTACCTTATTTCTTTTTATCTTTTTTAACGTTCTATTCCACTTCTAATCTTAAATATGGTTTGAGCAAAATTGACTATTTCTGGCTCAATTTTTGTAAGGACATGTTAGTTACTAAAACCAACACAGTTGAAATTGAAATTTTATCAATTTAACATAGACGCGTTTATTTTAAAATCCATTATATTAAAATATCAATTAACATTATAACATTAAGTAAACCAGTTCAATGTTATAATGTTCCATAATCGATTATATTAAAATATCAATTATTATAACATTAAGTAAACCAGTTCAATGTTATAACGTTCCATACAGGGCAAACTGACTGGTAACCTGCAAATTAGTCCATTCTAATTAATCCTCTTAAGTAATAAATCGGTATTACTTTATGTTCAATAAATATTAATTACATTATAACATTAAAAATATTGCAGCAGATGATTTAAAATCCAATGATGAGGCATTTAAGGAACAGAATGCAATTAACTATATTTTTCAATCGTTATTACAATAAAAAAAAATCCACTTTCCTCGAGATGGACACGAAAATTTTAAGTTACAAAAACCAAAAGATATTGTTCCTAGGAGAGGACAGCCATGACATCTGAGACCCTCAAGGTAATATAGTCACCATCTTTGCCCTTGAAGTCATTTCCAGCATATTTGGAGTACAAAACTGTGTTCCCGGGAGTCACGGACAATGGTTTTCTGTTGCCTTCATCGTCCAAATGCCCTGGACCAACTGCTATCACCTGTAACATACCACAAACATCATTCACTTTTAAATTTTCAATCCACAAAATAAGTCAGTTAAATCGGGCCTGAGCATAATCCTCCTAGTCACTAACATGGCTACAATATATTTTCAGACAGAAGAAGACTGATAGGATTAGAAGAGTACATACTGTTCCAATAGAAGGCTTCTCCTTGGTTGCCTCAGTAAGTAGCAAACCACCAGCAGTTTTCTCCTCAGCTTCAGCAACCTGCACTCAAAATTTAATCAATTACAGGGTATAAATTTTATATGCATTTGATGCGGCAATTCATATATTAGATAGACATGATGTGAGGAGGTTGCATGCAGGCTACATATTTAGATATGCTAATTCATGAGTCATAATACCAGTATAACTGCTATTCTGAAAATCCAAATTAAAAAGATACTTCTACAACGTTACTAAAACAATAATAACTGCATAGGCATTGCCAACATAAATCGCTACTTATTGCCTACAAGTGGGACTAAAATTAATCTGTCCCTTCTTGAGCATCATTCATTAAGAAGGCAACTACGATTTCTGGTACAAGAAACGATAATTCCCACATTTCTATCTTATGCATACTTCAATGTTTCATTTGGCTATCATAGTTTTGAATTGCGATCCTATCCCCATAGCAACCGTGATTGCAGTTGCATCAATCACGTTTTCCCACAATGTCAAATATCACAACGAAACCCTCCCATAATTTAGAAGCATGATGGCTATATTAGATGTTTCATAACTTTTTATTTAAAGGTTTGGATGCTTCCTACATGGCTAGCAGTTAGGATATATATCGGATACAGATGAACATGGAACCACAGTGCCTTTAGATGCTGCTGTTAAATGGATAAGAATATGAACAAATTACCATCTAAGCAGAACCAAAATACATCAAGAGAATTATATTATATGATTAAGAACAAAGTTGCCAAATGATCTAATATCACTCTCCACGTAAGATCCAAACACTGGAATAAGCACAGGAAATACCTTTATGAGGACTCTATCATTCAAGGGTTTAAGATCCTTGATGTCATCAGTTTCAAGGATACCAACAATGTCATCATCCTTCACAATAAGATGCTTTGTACCATTGAATTCTACCTCAGTACCAGCGTATTTGGAATACACAACTTGCGCACCCGTCTGTACCAAGACAACACATCACATGAAAGCATCAATTAAAGCCAACCCCACTCCTTCCCCAGTAAATCAAACACAGACCACAGAAGGTTTAAAGGCCTCCAACATAGTAGCACCATTACCTTCACACTAACATCCACTTTTGTCTTCCCAACTGTCTTTCCTTCACCAACAGCAACCTCCTCACCCCCTTGAGGCTTCGTTTGAGCTGTTGAGGGAAGCAAAATTCCACCTTCAGTTTTCTCCTCCGCTTCCTTAACTTTTACCAGTACTCTGTCACCCAGAGGCTTAATTGCGGTATACTGCACAGTAAACCAACAGTTACAAGAAGCTTTGGGTTATCAAAGCACACACTTTTCATTCAATAAACCAAAATTGTTTAAATATGCCCTGTACTTCAAAATCAACAATTACATAACCTGCACATGGCAGTTTGGTCCATAACTAAATTACAAAGACAATCCAGAATAAAATGAAATCCAAGAGAAAACACTAAATGTGAGGTACATCATTAACTAACTAAAGTAAAGACAAAAGCGTACCAAACAAAGAGTTGATCCCACAGCATAATTTATCAGTCCCACAAGACAATCAAGTTCAGGAACAAGAAAATTGACGAATATAGTTTCTCTTAATAATGCAAATTATTTTATAAATAAACTAATTTTAACTTTCAGAAAAGTTCCTTTTATTTGTAGCTTTCATTTTTTTCTACTTTCCGGATATTGATGGATAACTTTATCCAAACATACCCTAATAATCTATCACCATTCTTTATTAATTCCATAGTCATACTAAAGATTTTAAAAACTTACTCTAACACTCTGGCTAGCCTCACCTTTAGAAATTCATCACATTAAAAACAACACCTATAAATAATGCATCCTACAAAAGTAAGAATTAGAAGAAAATACCTTGGGGGCAACAACAGTGGCGGCTTTGACAACCAAACCCCGGAAGGACCTTTGGGGGAGATTCCCAATCCTCACACGGCCCATCTGAAATGTTGAAGGCCGAAGCCTTTCAAACGACGTCGTAGAGACCGATGACGCTATTGCTGTGAGCTGAGCGCTGGCCATTGATTTGAACTTACTTACACTGCGCAAAACCAAGTTTATCAGTGAAAACGCAAACAAGCGTTGAGAGTTTATGCGAACAAAGAAGAGTAATTGCGAGAAGAGAGTGGAATTAATTACCTTAGTGGACGCGAAGAAGAGAAGAGAGGTTTGGGTAGAGAAGAAGGGGCGTTGAAAGTTGAAATGATAAAGATAATAAAACCCTAAATAGAGAGATAGGGGTTTTATCTGATGATAATGGACCCTTCTAGAACCGACTAGTGTGTGCACTCGTGAGTAGAGGATAGCGTGAGCCTCCGTGGCGCACGCGCCTAACCCATGGCCTTAAAAAAAAAAAAAAAAAAAAAAAAAAAAAATAAAAAAAAAGATATAAGTGAGAGGCTACTGCAGCAAAAAAAACACCAAGGAGTGGCTTAGCTGACGGGAACTCAGCCATAAACTCAAGAAGACTACTCTGACTTACAACTACAAATAAG
>Ga0123340_1003749_pt1 | contig 14277 bp, 9 predicted proteins | sample SirMexnodulemix_FD_89961 | JGI IMG/M metagenome (GOLD analysis project Ga0123340, IMG submission 89961) | Root nodule microbial communities of legume samples collected from Mexico - Siratro Mexico nodule mix | ecosystem: Host-associated > Plants > Roots > Nodule | place: Mexico: Nepantla... | reverse complement strand
TTATTATTATTATTATTATATTAATTATTATTATCATATCATTAAAAGGAAATGAATATAAAGAATAGTCAAAAACAGAGATAAATAAAATACATAGTAGAAAAACCATAATAATTTACACAAACGAAACATTAATTCTAATTTTCTTAATGTATGATAGTATATATATTTTGTCGCATATATATATCAAGAAAGCATTAAGTCCTTTTGAAGCTACTGAAAGAATGTTTTGGGAACAACAACGAATTTTTACTTGACATTAAAACGGCCATGTTGCATTTTATTGTCTTTCTCTGTGTATTTAGCTTTGTTGCGGTGGTTGTGGGGTGAGGAGAAAGAGTAGCATGAAAACACCTCCTTGTGATCATACATAAGCATGATCCCTGGGGCACGAGATTTTCTGAATCTTGTGGGGGTATGACAGACACAACCTTTTAACATCAACTCTCGATAATAGCTCACTTTCTTCTTTATTTTTTCATGTTTATAGATCTTTTGTGATGAGTAGCAAAGAAATAATAAAGAAAGAACGGTGATCTCCCTTAACACAAAAAGGGATCTGGTTTTGAGTCTTGAATATTGTAATATAATTACATTAAAAATCCAGTTATAGAGGTTAGTGGTTTTAGCTCCTTAGTACACTATGACATGTAATATAATAAGACATAAGATTGAATTAGTGATAAAATTGAAAAAAGAGAGATAAATCTTGAGTTTCAATTGTTTTTAAAAAAACTAACACATTAATAATTAACATTTACGAGTTAAAAATAATTAATAGGTTAATGAATATGGTCAATAAATAAGGTAGATTATAAGTTGATATTTTATCATCATGAAAACTTATGATTTAGAGAAATAATATATGCACAATAATTCATATTTTATACAATTGAAAGATACAAGAGAAAAAAAAAAATAGATGAAGATATAGAAACTAAAAATTGTATGGTATAAAGACCTATAAACTACAAATTTATTGGAGAATAAAAATATTAAAAAATTATAAAAAAAAATTTAAAAATTATAAATTAAAATTAATATATAATTACGTTGTGTAAATAATTGTTTTACTGAGCACAAGTTCATAATTTGTACTTAGGGGAAGTAATTCACATAAGAAAAAAAAATACAAAGTTAGATATAGGGATGTATTAATTTTACCCTTTACTTTTATAATAAACTGATATTATATTCTTCATACGTCAATCTTAATAGCTAGTAAGATCAATTGACCTGCTTAGTTAAAACCACTACCCTTTTGTAGAACAAAATTTCAGGATAATTGATTGGTATTATCTAAGATAGAAAAACTTTTTAGACTAAAAGACCTCTTGCATAGGTGTTCATTTAATCACCTTATCTTATTCCATTCTTAAGAGTCAATTCAAAATCAAGAGTGATTTGGTATTTAATGTTGATTTTATCCAAGTGCACAAAACTTGATTCAACCATGTAGCATTGGTGCCTCTTGTGTGTAGTTCTCTCCAATCTTGATATTGACAATGAGGAGTCGTCTGTACCATACCAACTGAAGGCTCTTGTTTCTTGATGCCCTACATATTCAAAGTTAGTAATTTTGTCTATCTTTTTTTTGCATATATTAGGTCTAAATTGAGCTATGTAAAACTGTCATGCACAACACATCAAAGTTCTTCTTTTATATTTGAATGCAATGCAGCTGCATAATTTAAGAATTTGCATCTCTTGGCTAAGTTAAAATAATTAAGAGTTCATATCTGTTACAGCTAAATTGGACACTAATTTAATCTTAGTTTGTTACAACGTAAAATCATTAATATGTATACTATAAGGCAATTAGTCGAAAGGAGTTTCATAGGAATTACTTTCTAACAAACGGATACCTATGAAACATGGGAGAACACTTCTCTTAATTTGAAGCATGATGTTGAGATGTCTGTTTCTGTGTGTTCACAACTTGATAATATGTAACCAATGGTATTTTGAACGATATTGAGGTAGGCTACGTATGTGAGTTGTAAATCACTACTCCTGTGGGTGATAGGGACACTGAAGAAACCATGTTTTCTGTAATATGAAGTAAGTCCAAAGTTTTGGTACTTTTCATCTGCTCTCTGTGGCCCCCTCCATTTCTGTCTCTATCTCTCCATCCCCACCTTAGATATATATAAGAGGGCAATGCAAAGTGAGATATGAAAGGGTAAAATAATGTGGTACCAAAACCAGACTATTTTGGATCAACAAATGACACTTATCAAATGTGAAGCATGTGTCCTCTGGAATCTCTCAACCTGATGATGTTATACCATTTAAAATAAAGGATACTTTTGGTTCATTCATATATAAATGAAAGAACAATAACTGATAAACATTATGTGATACCATATATGTAGGGTTCAAATGACTATTAGATCTTACCACATGCACATAGTAACTAGGGATTATGATTAATGGGTGTAAGAAAAACTTCTTAAACTAGGAACATTTAAAAATAGTGATATCTGGGAAAATAAATCATGGCTGGAACTTGGAAAGAAAGGGACAACACAGGAACGTGTCACTCCCTCAGAGGACACCTACCTAGCCATTACCTTGGATTCTAGATTTTTTTTTTTTTATTCTAGATTTATAATAGGTATTGGATCGAAGAACTAAAAAATTGATACTAAATGCTGTGGTTAAATCTCCTGAGATTTAACGTATAGAATTTGGTTAGAAAAATGCATACAAAAGGCTATATATTAATATCAACTGCAAGCATCCATGGTTTGATCTTACTTAATATTCTAGCAGTGTAATGGATTATGACTATATATTTGTCAAAAACCTTAGTTGTTGTGTATATTATCATAACCCTTCCAGTTTCTAACGTTGTTTCTAGCAAGAGGTGAGGAATAAGAAGTCACGTCAATTTTCTTTTCATACTTTCCATATGGCATTGACAAAAGGATATGTAGAAAATCTTTCAAAACATGGAATAATGGTTACGAGGTGTTTATATCCATAAAAGTTGAAAAAGAAGCACAAAAGATATGGTTTTGTGTTGTTTAATGGTGGGAAACATTCATAAACACTAGTAAGATAGTTTGACTAAGTATGGATAGGAAATCACAAAATTCACCTTCAATCTAGCTAGATATTTAACTGAAAAAGAGGATTGTCAAAAGCAGAACATGTTTCTAGAAATCTTTAATGCTGCAGTAACTTATTATCTGTATCAAATACAATTTCTAGAAAACTCATTAAATCTTTCTATTTTTTTAATAAAAAGTTATTAATATAATATATAAAATAAATATTATGTTGGATAGTTTATGTTAACTAAAAATAAAATTAAATTATAATATATAAATGAAATATAATTCTTACTTTATAAATTAGTTTTGTAAAGTAATTACGCATTAAGAATGTATTCTGATCAAGTTATTTTAGACTACGATATTTGTTATTATCATACTCCTCTGACAAAATCAAATATTTAACTCTGTTTCACATAATACATTTTTATAGTTTTTTTTTTATCTTATATGACAATATTACGAGGTAATAGTATGAGATGTGGATTAATTTTATAATTTTTGTAAATATATTGAAAAAAGAGATGTAACAAAAATATTATTATGTTGTGTAATGTTAAATTGTAATATATTTTTAAAATGTTGTGTTTGTTTTTAAAAAATATCGATGTATTTTCCGCTACATAAAATTAATAAGTTGTATCAAGATATTTTCGACACGTAAATTGTGATTTTCTTTAAAATAAACAATTAATTAAAAAGGACATCACAAACGAGTAATTTTGTAAATTAAATCATGAAAAATAATATTAAAATTAGATAAAATTATATAATTTTATAAATAATCATATAATTATTAAATAATATTTAATTATATATACACACACTACATGCTTAGTCCTTTTATATAAGTATTAATTCTATGTAGAAAAATAACATAAATCTAGGCTTAATTACAATTTTACCATTCAACTTTGGTAGTGTGGCGAATTGTGTCACTGAGATTTTTTTTTTTTTTTTCCTCTCATTTTTTCATATAAGTAACAAAAGTTAAAAGAAAATCATACTTTATCATTTCACTAATTCACAAATTATATACGTATAGAATTATTAACTCCTTGTATAAAATATTCAGTTTAACTTGAGCCCACAAAATACATTAATAGAAAGTCATTGTTTTACATTAACACTATCAAAATATGTAAAGAATATAATCCTGTATCTTTATAGAAACTTCAAATACAGAGGAAAATATTTTCGAATATGATAATAACCAAATAGCAACATAACATACAATCCTTCTATTTATTATCTATCTTATTTAATGCTGGAAGAAAAGAGAAAGGAGATTGTAATTCACTGGATAAAGTGGGTTGATACCGATGTTTGTGTTTGATATCTTTATATATAGATTAAATCATATGCTAAAATAGTTTTAATTATAAAATATTAAATCAATTTTATATTTTACATAAATACATCAAATAATATTAACAAATTGTTTTTGTTTTTTATATGAAATCACGTGTATTTTTCAATGAGAACTAATTTTCCTCCAATCAAATATAATTATCATGAAACATACAAAAATTCTTTCGATATTTAACGCAATTCCATACTAAGAACTTAAACTCAAAATCACTTATTAAGCTTAAATAACTTCGTGTTAATTATGTAACTCTCTCAATCGATGAACAAACTGGTTTAACGAAATTGATTGATTTTACAAAAAGTTTGAAGGTAAGTGATTCAATTGTTTAATTTTGTCCACACTTTTACATAGCAGGCATAAAGCCCAAAAAGAAAACAGATCCAATAGTGTCGAAGCCCAATAAAGCCTTGTAGGATGCATTTTCCTGACGAATTCTTCTTTCACCTTCATACCCTCTTTCTGCACCTCCATAGTTATTATGAAATTATTTATATAGCCTTATCTAAAAATTTAAAAAATCAATATTATTCTCTATATTCCTTTATTTCCGCAATCTCATCTGTAGAACATTTTCTCACCCACTACCGTTCTAGAATGTTATTTTTTTGACAAAATCTTCAATTAAAGCTTTAACAAAGTTGTAGATAAGTGATTTTTTATGTTTATGAGGAATTTATGAAATGTATTGTAGATTTGAATGGTTAATTTGATGATTTTGGTAGTATTCAACGGTAAACGGCGACGTTATCGATTTGAGAGTTTATGAATTGGATAGGATGTCATCCGGTTGTCATTTGCAAAACAAAATAACAACCGGATGACATTCTATCCAGTTTATATTTTGAAAAAAAATGTGAATCGGATGAAATGTCATCCAACTTGACGCCTCAAAATCATTTTGGTCATTTCAATATAAGTATTTTGAAAATTAAATTTTTTTATAGAAGTGTAGAAAGAGAATATGGAGGTGGAGGAAGAATTTGTCGATTCTACAACGCAACAGGCAGTGTTTGGTTACGGCGATAAAGAAAGTTATTTGTTCTTTTCATGCTTTCTTCTCTCAACCCATAAGATGGGGAAGAAACTATAGAGGTGTTGGAAAAAGATCCAATAAAGAATTAGGACTTGCAACCTAAATTGAATGAAACCTTGGGCCTAATATCTTGTTGCACTTAGAAGGAAAATTCTTCCTGCACCTCCATGCTTTCGTTCTGGAAGAAGAAATAAAAATACCCTTTTACCTGTTTCATCTTCTTAATAACGCCTTTCTTTTTCATCTTTTTTAATTTCAGATTATACTATCAAGAATATAATTCTTATTTATTTTAGATTTTAAAATCTGACATATTTTTGTATTTTGAATAATCATAATACAATTTTTTATATTCTAAATTGTATAATTCACAATACAAATTTTAAAAGAGTATTTTCTGTATTTTCAGAAGTATGGGGTGCAAGAAGAAAAGAATGGAGGTGCAGAAAGAAGCGCCCCACTTAGAAAACTTTTCAGTATATATGAACCCAAATCACAAGAAGGCTTGTTGTAGAAGAGTGTTTGGATTTCTAATCCGTACCAACTCCATATTTCACACTACCTATAAATAATCTTTCACATTAAGATATGTTAGAAAGTACCAAACAACAAATTAAAACATTCATAAGAACTTGCTATGGTCCATTATTATTTGTTGACTTGTGAGGGTAGCTACTAACTAATCTGAAATTGAAATTGATATATTGATGATGGGGATAGGATTTGGCAAGTTGGAACACTCCTCTTCGTAACCTAACTCAAATTTATTCGTTGTCCCACCTCTCTCTTTTCCAACTCAAAATAATAAATACGAGCACCTAGTCAAACATCAAAATTTGTGATACACCTTTCATTAAAATCTCAATATTTTCGAACAATTATGGATATAAATCAAGCTTTTCAAATTATAATAAAGTTTGTAAATACAATTGGTGAAATTAACTTTTTATTCAGTCAACTTACAAAAATCTTCGGTAAAATACAAGTGTTTTTTTTTATATGAAAAGCTTATTTAAATCAAGGAGCATACAAAATAAGCAACACATGATCAATAATTATTAAGCTAACAATTAATAAGATAATAAAAATAATAGGTACGAAATAGACTAAGAAGGTGAATGAAACATGTTTTTGCCTGCACTCACACCAAACCAGAACAAACAAAAATATTTGCGTGTATTAAAAGTAAGTGCCAGCAATTAAACATGATTCAACCTTAAGAACTTTCGTGTTATCCCTCTAAACCTAATCATTCCACAAAACATAATATATAAAAGAAACATATGCATAAAGTCTGATTCACCTTCCTAGTGATGCTGGTTACTATTGTATTGGATTATGATGAAAGTTACTTAGGAAAACAAAATATGAAACCCCATTATGACAAGACGTGAAGCCGTTTATGCAGATGGCCACAGTAAAGCCAGCAAAGTTCGTTAAGACGTGTTTTTGTGGTGACAACGAAATTGGTCTCTTTCTAAAGTTTTGTGGTTCAAATAATGGTTTATGGATTGAATCTTAGTCATTCCAGATAAGTCGTAACTAAACATCACACCTCATCTTCCGACAGTTCCGCAAAGGAAAGCTACCTTTGTCTGCTTCTAGTTTCTGCATGGCTTCTCCTTTTCAAATATCATTAAGTAATTAATGAATTCAGCTCAATTAATTAGATTAAGATATACATAAACTAAGAGGTGGCTAAGTGTGTATATCTGTTTTTTGTTAAACATAGTATCTGATAGAGTTAGTTTCATGATACTGTAATTTCTTCAGATCACATCATTATCCAATATGGTTCAGACTTCAGATTAAGTAATGGAAATTTCTCTTAGTTGAGATAAATGGCTTTGAATGACTTCAGTTTTATTGATTGTGCATTAGAGTCAAAAGGGTCGGCATAATATTACTTAATTGAAACTTGTTACATATATATAGTGCTCACTCATTTGTCCTGACATAACACAATACTATAGTCCCAATTACAACTTTCTGAATTGGTAAGAGTTAACTTAGTCCTAAGCCTAGTATATTAATCGTGTTCTCACTTTAAGTGTGATATTATTATGATTATTAAGGTTATCTGTTTTAACCTAAAGTATTAAACTAGATGAGATTTTGGGGGGTTTACAAAAACAAGTTACTTTGAATTTATTGACCAAACCAGAAGGCAAACTTGTTAACTAAAACATATGATGAAAATAGTGAGCTTGGCTGATTGTCTCACACAAGGTTGTTATAGGCATCATGACAAGGATTGAGCACACTTCAGCCACAAGGGTGAGTGAGGTTCTCACGTAACAACACACACAAGCCCCAGAAAACTGGCTATAGTTGATTGGTGCTTTCCATCAATAGTGCTTCACAGGAAGAGACTAGAAAAGAGGTTATTGATGAAATTCCAAGGCAGAGGGCATGGTCCCATAAATTGAGCAAAAATCTTTGTATTTTTCAGCTTTGGACCACTCAACTTCTCTGGCAAGGAAAATTTTGGTGAGAGATGTCATGGTAGGTTTGCAAACATGTGTAAAAAATGCAACAAAAAATTGAGGGAAAACTTTAGTCAAGATTGGTTGGGGACTTAATTTTTGTTGTGTGGGAATGAGGTGGAGGGTGCTGATGGCTGAACAAGGAAAACAAGTGCCATTTGTGGAATACAACTCACCAAAAATAAAAACAAAAGGACGGTTCTTAACTAATCCGCTATGGTATTGATCAATAATTATGAAGACTTGAAGGAAGCATGGGAGTAGAAAAAGGGACAAGTTTAATGTTGGTTCAAAGTTCAATTCTTTAACTAATACCTAATAAAGTATTGTTTGAGTCAATGACTATGTCACTAACCAATGTGCATGGAGTTTGCTTAATGCATTATGTCACTATCAAATTCGTTTTGCACCTAATTATTTCAGTTTGAAAGCATAATCTCCCACTCCATTATCTTCAATAATGTGCTGCTCATTTTATTTGCTTATATGGTACTTTTTCAAGGAACCCAAATGAATGTTTTGAGAGTGGTATTTGATGAAAATTTGTGCAGTTGGTGATGGTGCCCCATTTAACTACGAAAAAGTACAACCTTTGTATGTGTTCCTTTTACCTGAAGGACACCTTAACATTGGAGCTTCCTTAATTTGTTTCAGCTTTATGTCTGGTTCATTTTGTCTCTCTATTCAACTTTACCAATTTTATGAGAGGAAAAAACGAGTATCTCTAAATCGCGAAACGGAACAGATATATCAAACAGGAAAACTCTACGATTCGTTGAATTATGATTAGCTTTAATTGTAAGCTTAGTGGAACTTTACGTTTTGATGGTGAAAGAAACATTTTTATATATGTAATGAAGACTTGATTATGTAAGTTTTCTATGGATAATAGTGTCAAATATCGTTTTCAATGGACGGGTTATGGGGAAAACATTAACTTAAATATATCATTTTCACATGATTAGGATAAATAAATTAATAAAGATAATATTCGCTGTATATTTCGTGAACTATAAAAGAGAAATATATTAAAATTTTCAAATCTTTCAGCAAAATATATGTTTCACTTTATTTTATTTTATTTTCTGATATGTAAGTTTCACCTATAAATGTCATCTCAATTGTTTTCATTCCCTTGACATATTTGACATTTACTTGGATGAAGGCAGTTGGAGTTTTAGTGTCAATAAGAATAATATACGAAGAAAAAAATATACAATAAAAAAAATATCATCTGGATTAGTATTTTATATAAGTTTTATTTATAATTTATAAATTTTGAATTTTTTTTATGTTTCTTCCAAAAAAATTCAAAAAGTGATGTCAGAATTGATGTCTCGTATGAGGAAAATATGATCAATACATCTTAAAGTTTTTGAGAAAAATAATATTTTTATTTTGAATTTGAATTTGTTCATATCAATTTCCTTCATATTTCTACTTAAAAAACATAATGTCCATTTTATTTATATAATTTAAATATTTATCTACTCATGAAAAGCATCTTCATATTTTAGGATTAAACCTGGCTTTGGGAAAGTAATTTTTTAACACATATTGCATAGTCATGAATCATAATTAATATTGTAGCGTATTGAAATGGATGAAGCAATAAGAATATATTTACTCGGTGGTCTCAATTATAAAGAAAAAAAAAATCTATGTATGAATGTTCTTGGCCTTACACATTGAGGAATAAAGTTTCATTTGAAAGATTAAAGATTCAATGTTTGCAACCAAGTGTTCACGAATCTCGTCCTCTCGTTTCAATTTTAAAACAGATGGATAAGACTTTTAAGGCCTTCTAGATATTATATATATGTGGGGCTAAGCCTTAAAGCCATTGATCATTATCGATTACTATTATTTCACACAAAAAAATACACATGATTTTGCCTTTCAAGAAACACAAGTTTTTAATTTTGATCGATTCCGATCAAAACTTATTCATGCTATATAAATATTAACTAATTATATTGCTTTCAAAGATAAAAAAAAATGTTTTTTCTATATTCATTTTATTAATTATATTGTTTCATGATTGTAAAAGTAAATAAGTATCCAAAGGTACAAAATGTGTTTATTTATATTTATTTTACCACAATTATATATTTTTTCTTCTGATAAGTAAATTGCGATCATGATCAAAAGTAACTATGTGAATAAAGTTTCATTGATAATAATTTAGTTTATCTATTTTTTATTTATTAGTGAATATATTTTTTTACTAAAGTAATTACCAGAATTTATTATTAAAGAGGATATAATTACCAAAATGATATTATCGAAATTTCCTTTTATATTTTTGATACACAGACAACCACGTAAATAGATTGTAATCTCTAATATAGAATATGCTAAGACTGAAAAAAAAGTGAAAATAGATTTATCAGCACATAATCCTCCAAATTCGAGTGGATGTCGAGAGAAAAAAAAATCAAGAATAAACTTATCAAAACATAATTTCCAATTTCAAACATATACTAAGAAATTAAAGGAATAAGAAATAAACTTACCAGTACAATAATCTTTGATGAATTTGTTAAAAAAACCTGTTATTTTAATTAGAAAAATGATGGCTCGTATATTTTTAAGCTTATCCTTGGGTGAGGCTCATCAGTCTCACACGCAATTTCACTATTACAATAAAATATGCACGAATTGAAATATTTGATTTAACTTAAAACTTTAATGAAGATGCTTTAGAAGTAACTTTTAGCTAAAAATTTAAAAGTAAAATAAACCAATATTGGTTGTACAGTAATGCTATTAATGCATCCAATTTTTGTTTTAAATAATTTCAGACGTACCTGTGGGGTTATTTAATCTCTTACGATGATGTCAAATAGGGAAACATCGATCAAAGACAAAAAGGATCTAACAATCAAAATATGCTCACGTGAGTGTAAATTCTTGGGACAAAAAAAAAAGTATTCATAGAAAGAAATAAAACAGAAACAGACAATACAATACAGTACACATATAATCACGAATAATAATATATCCTTGGATAAAATTAGTTTTTTATCCTCATTTCGGAATTGGATTTGGACTTGTTAATACTGACTTTAAGTATTTATTAATGGTAAAATAGATCATTCTAATTTGTTTTTGTTCTATCTCTCAACAGGGTTTTTAACTTTTTATTATCAAATCTTGTTTACTTTCCGGATTAAAGCATGAGAAAGAAATTGTATATATACCATAAAACAATAATCCATGAGACAGGTTAACTTAGAATATTATAAGAAAAAGTGACTAACACTATAGAGAAACTTTCCGACAGCATTTTGGTCTTAGAAAAGATGAGTGGTGATTGGGATCATTTGACGAAATGATGTTTGGTACAAAAGAATATCAATGAAAAGTTTGAGAGGCCTTCCTTTTATCAAAATTGAATAGATAATTGAAGGATCACATACACTTTATCTTGTTATCTAACATCTATCTCTATCAAGAGAAGTGTAAGATACATGTTAGGGTTTATCATTTGCATTAATAAGAGCTATCAAAGAGGGTACTTCCTTCACAAACGTGGCAATCTCATCCTATTCGTGTCCTCATCCTTATTCCTCACTCACCTTTGCAAGATGGTCCTTCTTTTTCTCATAATTATTCTCTTTTGAAATAATAGTATTAAAAAAATAATCTTTTCAAATCTAACCCTTGAAAAGAATTACTAATAGTGTGATAAGCTCTTTGTTAGGTATTTTAAAAAAAATAAAACAAAATAAAGGGTTAATTTGTTTGAAAAACTAAAAAAGTGAAAGAAAATAGCTTGAGGCATGTCATCAAATGACTTATCTTTAAAAAAGATATAATAATTCACACTTCTAAAATTAACATATATAATCATAATAGCTTAGAAATAAACACACGTAACTCGGAGAATGTTTCCAGGATCATGAAAAAGAACAGCAAACAATGAAATAGCACTACACTTTTTACGGTAGTAGGTTGTTGCCCTTTTAGAATGGATACCGTTTCTGAAATTTATGTTAATCAAAAGATGTGCCAATTAAATATTTATCAATCAATTAGAATGAAAATTTATGTTAAGAAACAATGGACTCGGTTAATAAATACTTCTTTTATACTCAAGGAAAAAACCTTTCAAAAAAAAAAGAAAAAAATAAACTATTCATGCTAATTAAAAACATTAGTTGGCCTTATTTAACTTTTTCCATCTCGTTTAAAAACGGAATTTCGTTTTCTAAATTAATTAAAGTTTATTGAGAAAATGGAAATAATCAAAATTTATTTATGTTTTGGATTATCCTATACGAGTTTTTTATATTCGAATTTAAGATGGTACTCATTAAGTATATAATTTAATTTAAAAAATCAATAATTTATACTATTCTGAAAACAAAACGTGTTGTTTCTGACGAAGAAACTGAAAATGTAACGGAATAAATTTAATCATACCTATAAAATTAGATACGTAAAAATAGGTTTAAACTATATCAATCCAAATTATAATAGGTTTTAATCAAATAAAAATAATATATTTTTTATAATCGATAAAAGATAATAAAACTTAATTTATTTACAACTAGACCCATTCAAGTTAAATATAGTTATGTCATCTAACAAATTATATATAGTGTTACAAAATTATATCCTTTTATTGAGATTTCTAAATATGTATACATATACTCAAAATAACGTATAATTATAATATATTTTAAACAAAACACAAAAAAAGAAACAGATTAAGTTAGAGTTTATTCTAAAAGATGTCAACATAAATTTAAATTTTAAATCAAATACATCAAAAACATCTCAAACTTTCATTATTTATCCATTACAATATACTAAACAATCAAATTTTTGCAAATTTCTACAAATTTTTTGCCAGAAATCCATTAAATCCATATTGGAGATCCTACATTGATTAAAGATTATGTCTTTCAATAGTTTATAAGTAGATGCAAACCTCACCTTATTAGCTGATTTTGTAAGGTTGAGTTAAGCTTAAAGTTCAGTTTTTGTTATAATATCAAAGTCTATCCTAGTAAGGTTGTTGGGCCTATCAAGTCATCTCTTATCGAGTCATTATTGGGCCACCCTTACATATATAGTTTCATGTTCGAGTTGAGGAGTATGATGGAGGTTTGTTGGAGAACCTCACATCGATTAGAGATGAGGCCTTTGAATAGTTTATAAAATAGATGCAAACCTCACCTTACTAGCCGATTTTGTAAGGTTGAGTTAGGCTTAAAGTCCACTTCTTGTTAATGCATACATAGGCACTTGATTATACTTTTCGAATACCACATGCATTGAATTTGAATGAGATATGCATATGTCATACTACCTTCATTGTGTTATCTCTCCATACAACTACATGAACATATGAACTAAGTCCGTTCATACGACCTGCCAGACTAACTAAACACAACCACCTTTGAGTCTCACTAGCTCACCCAGTGACCAAGGCCAGGAACATTGCTCATGTAACGACCAAACCACTTGGACCAAATTCGCCCAACAAGACTGGCTCGTCTAGTGGCCAATGTTATCGAGTTTTCTAATTTATGAATTTCGCCGTCGAGTCTACATAATCTAAAAAAATCTAAAATTGGTCCAAGTCCCTTAAGTTGGGTTTTTCATATCCTTTCTTATTAGTTTTGAAAATTATTATCTCCAACTTGAGTCACTTGATCTTATTCAAAGTCTTACAATTATTCAAGTAAACTAACACTTATTTCAAACCGTCCAAAACAAAGGATATTTTCAAGTTATTTAACTAGATAATAAAGCAAACTACATTTTGATAAAAAAAAAGTTAATTTTTTAGATTGATTTAATTCATCAGAAACCTCCATAATAAATAAACCAAATCATCTCAATGTACTCTAAAAATTAGCATAATTTAAAATATTTATAAAATAATAAAATATTTATACCACTTATCATTACAATCACTACAAAAAAAATTTTGAACTTATTACCAAATCTCATTTATATTCAAATCTTTTAATCTAAAATACTATTGAAAAGTAAAATTAGTTTTTCTTACTAAATTGAACAGTTGAGTACTCAAAGAATTTTAACTTCTACACACTTATAACTTAAATTATTTATAAGATTCACAATGATAAATCAGGCCAAATTAACTTATTTACAAGATAATTCAAAAGAGATAGACCAAACATACAAAGTATTTAATTAAACTTATGATTAACATCTCACACCCTAGTAATATGATTGTCTCTACAATCATATAAAAAAACTAATTTTTCTTTTGAAATATATAAAAAAAAAAAGTATAGCATGCTCCATCGCATTCCAAAGATTCTACTAAAATCAATTGTATGATAT
>Ga0123340_1003747_pt1 | contig 14280 bp, 4 predicted proteins | sample SirMexnodulemix_FD_89961 | JGI IMG/M metagenome (GOLD analysis project Ga0123340, IMG submission 89961) | Root nodule microbial communities of legume samples collected from Mexico - Siratro Mexico nodule mix | ecosystem: Host-associated > Plants > Roots > Nodule | place: Mexico: Nepantla... | reverse complement strand
TATATATATTTATTGTAAAATGTGATTCACAATTAAGTTGTTCAAATATTCTTTATTATAAGTTATTTATAGTTTAATTAAGTAACTTTTAAATAAGTTACTTCTAATTTAAGACAAACATAATATTTATACGAGTGATTAAAATTTGTTTGAAGGTAATTTCATTTTATATATAAAATTTGTTTTTTTTACTATTTTGATAGAATGAAGATAAAAAGTGTTATTATAAAATTTTAAGATACAAAGAGATTTTGATAGAGTTTTTGTATTGGTAAAAAAAAAAAAAATTCTTCAAAGTATGTTTCTATATAGGTTTGGAAAAATAATAGTTGCATTTTCTTTTTCGGTCATTAAATAACTTTAAACTTTTTGGTTGTTTTCTTCATCTTTAAATATTGAGAGATGTTAAATGCATTGCACACAACATTAATTTCTCTTATCTTCATCAAACAATATTTCTGATAGTTGATAGTACTTATCTTTCTCTATAGTAGAGTTTTTTTATACCAAACAATGATAACACTGCATACCATACGAGACAAATAGTTAGGACAAAATTTGAAATAACTCATTTCGAGAGAGTTGACAAATGTTGTAGCTTTCAATAAAAACCCAAGAGATATTTGAACAATATTTTTTTTGACATGGTGCCTATTGGTGACAAATGTTGAAGTCATTTTCTGAGTGACAAACTTTAAGCTTCAGGAACATTCTTGAGTTTAATTCAGCTTATAGTTTTTACGTGTACTTATCATTTGATCTTTACCTATCTTATCAGACACATTTAATAGTTTGTTTTTTGCTCTTATCATATATCAAACAATGTACTTGTACGGTCTAGTCTTCATCGTATCAGATGCAGTATCACATGGAACTTCATACCTTGTTAGTTTAGGCATTTAATCAAAATTGTAAAGTGCTAAACTTTTGTTTTGACAAATACCTTTTGAAAAATCTTGTAAAACTCACATTAAAAAGATCAAATCTAGATACACTTCTAAGTTCACAAAAGTATGTTATAGACAAAGCTGGAATTAGTTTTACACATCAAAAAGAAACACAAAAAAACTTTCAAAAATTTCTTCAATTTCAAAATGCCATCTACATCACCAATTACTATTTGTTTATGTTGTTTGAAAAAGGGTCATACATCAAACATAGCATGGTGTTCCTAATGGGAAGTATGTTTCGATTCCAAAAAAAACCACGTGAGTGTTAACTACAAAAGGTTTCAATAAAAGATTGGGAACCCAAAATTCTCTTTAATTTGTTTTGCAGGTATGTTTTGTAAACATATGATAAACATATTTTGCTTGGTATCATTCAATATGTTGCAAATATCTTTAGGTAATATTTGGATAAATCATTATTAGATATGTTGTGCAATATCAATTAGTTATTTTGAATGACTCATTCATTTATTAGGTTACATTGATGATATTTGATTTTTTTTCTTGTGTTTTTGTACAACTTAACCTCTTTATCTATAATAGGTTTAACTATAATCAATTATATAAAATCATAATCATTTTTCATAATTTATCAACTCGTACAAATAATAAATTAATACATAAATGTAATTAATTATGTTCAATACATTCTCCTTTATTACATATATGTTTGTTTCTAAGAAGAGGTTTTACTAGTCATATCAGATAAATGTCACTCTTGATAATGTTGTTATGATAATGTTGATGATTAGTGCAGTGTTTAGTGTTTCAAATCCATTACCTTAAAATTACCTTAAAACTTCTTTAAAAAATAAACTTTCTCTCATTCATTCATATCATCCCATATACTTTTGAAAAAAAAAAACTGTTATTTTTTGGGCACTTTGCATGGGTGTTTGGTGTATTTGCTATAGGCAATTAAATATTTTCATTACTTTTGTAAATATTTTCAAGTGATGCTTTAAAGAGTGGTTTATATTTCTTGTTCAAGTGGGTAATTCAAGATTATTAGTGGAAGATTTAGCTAAAGTTGTTTGAATTTACTAGACGTAGATTTGGGAAGAATCAAATCAGTATAAAATTGTGTCTTTTTTTTCATCTTTCTCTTATTATATTGCATTCTTTGTTGTTACAAGTATTTCAAATGAAATTATCTGTCACTTTGTCTCCAAAGTTATCACCCACCTAACAATGTTAAAGAATATAATAAAAGAAACCAGGTTAAGTCATTTTAAACAAAATTAAGACCGTATTAAACCAAATAAATCTGAAGAACAAAATTGATCTTTGACCATTTACATTGAAATCAAAAATAGTATTAAAAAAATCTAAATTTTATTTAAGTCAACTCTCAAATTGAAGATGAAATAAAATGAAATAAAGGAGAAAGTAATTTGTCAATTAACAACTTTTTTAAATACTTTTATACAATCTTCTTAAAGACATTTGGATTATTTTATTAATTATATATATATATATATATTATTTTAAATTTATATAATTTATAAAAAAAATTCAATTGAATTTTTATTAAAAAGATTGTTTTATTAAATATTTAGTTTTTTTTTTGTTTAAATGTCTTGTTTTTTTTCTTTTGTCAATAAAATGACATGATGGTCACTTCTTTGTCTTATGATTAATTCACTCAATTTTATTTATTTTTTCAATCACCTCTAACTCGCTCTTAAAGAAAGGATAAGCGAGTTGAAGAAAGTTAAAGAAAATAAATATAAAAACTTATCAACGAGTTGAAGACCAAATAAGAGATAAGCGAGTTGAAGAAAGTTAAAGAAAATAAATATAAACTTATCAACGAGTTGAAGACAAAAAAATTAAAGATAAATGTCATATGATTTGATTAACCACAAAATAAAATATTAAAGTATCTAACAAATAATATTTTAAATATTCAATAAATAATTTTTAAAAACTTAATTCAAAATTTATAAAATAATTAAAAATTTAATTAAGTCATTATTTTATTATTTTAATTAAATCTCTCCCACCTTTATCGTCAATTTTTTATCTCAACAGTTCTATTTTTTTTTTTATTCAAATGATTTTGCTTTTCATTTATGTATCTGTCTTTTTTCTTCTTTAAACATTTTTCACCTTTTTTTACTTTTTAACTAAGAAATACTTATCTACTTACGAACATGACAGAAGTAAAATTGTTATAAAAAACAAAGGAATTAATTATAAAAAATAAAATATATCTGTCCACTTTTGTAGAAATGAAAACAAGGAGTTACATGTCAGTATCTCATGAATCATACATCAACTGAGTTGGCAGATTGCAGACCTCTCAATCTCCTTAAATCACACATTCTCACAAATTCTTTTTATTTAAAAAAGTTTATAAACACAAAATGAAAATAATGTCTGGTCCATTTTTCACATCCCACTACCCATTCATTCCCAAATAGATTCCAAATTTTGAATCTTGCCCACAATCTCATTCTCAACCTTTCAAAAACCAGTCACAGAGGAGGTAATTTATCTATAAATAATAAATATTATTATGAAATAAAATTTTCATATTAATATATAGATTTAAGTTAATATATAAATAGATATTGAAAATTTAATATATTTAGTTTTAATTACAAAAAATGAGTATACATAGGTACCGACCCTTATTTATATGTCGGTCCCGTGACTGCCGCCACTTGCCTCTTCAAAGAACATAAGGTCTTTCCTTCTTAATTAAATCTAAATTCTTATTAATAATACTTAATAAAACTTAACCTCTCTGCAATTTTTTCCTTCACAATCATACATTTTTAATAAAAAATTAAAACTCAATTCATCATATATGATAAACTAGTATTTTCTACTGTAAATGACAAATTTAGTCACTGAATATACAATCACTGAATATATAAGACACATAATTTAGTCTTTGAAAAATTATTTTAGTTCCTAAATATGTGAAAAGAAACCATGTAATTGTATTTAATTTTCAAGTTTAATAGAACTGTTTTATCATAAAAAATACTTTTAAAAACCAATTAACTGTAAATTAAGAAAGAATTAATTTAAATTTTAGATATTTAAAAAGTAAATTACATTTCATTCTTTAAATAATTAAATTGAGAACGTCTCGCACAGGAATAAATCAGTCATTTATTTTTATTTATTTATTTTACTTAACTTTAATGATAACTTGAATTCACTTCAATTTTGATAATTTAAATTATATCTAACAATGTAACTTTGACTTTTATTTATTAAATTTAATATTTTAAAATCAAATAAATATTGCATTTTAATACATTTTTACTTAAGTTTTTTAAATTTCATTTTTCTATTTAAATTCTTCACAAATCGTATCAACGAAATTGTGTTTGAATCTAGTCAAATTCTACCTAAAATTGGAACTCTCGTATTTTTCTCTCTTGAAGTTCTATTTATTTATTTTTTAAATAGTTACTTCTAAGATTTCAAAATTATTTCATATCAAATTCTTCACCAATCGCCAACTATTTAAATATAAAAGAATATTAATAAAAATAGATAATCGAACTATATCCGTTTAATTTGAAAAACACAGTTTATTATTATTTTTTTTAAATAAACTGATTCATAATTCAAAATTAAAAATTTAACAATTAAGGGTTTAAGTTTTATACATTCTTTCAAATGATTATCCTAATAATCATTTGAAAATCTACATTTTCCTTATCTGAATGAAAATAATAGAATCTGCATTTGCTTGTGAGTCACAGAATCCAAGTGTCAGCATGCAGTGAAGGATATATCCCTTCTCAGACACCATCATTTTCCTATTACCAATTTTCCAACACAAGATCTCATTTTTTTGTAATTTAAAAAAGAGAAAAAAAAAAACAAGATCTCTCTCCCTCTTCCCCTTCCACAACCTACCTACTTCTTTTGTGCAACTTGTCTCTACAACAGCTCCTCTATATCTCTGTATGCTCACTCTAAAAAAGTAAGAGAGAGAGAGAGTGTGTGTGAGAGTGAGGGGACAGAGTCCCACTATTTGAGGCTGCCCCTATTTGAGTCTCTACCCTCAATCATGCCATCAGGTGCTAAGAAGAGGAAAGCTGCCAAGAAAAAGAAGGAAAAGGAAACGGAAATTAACACCAACCCTTCAACTACCAACCTTCAAGGTACTGTCTTTCACTGTACACTGCTCAACTTTATGCATGCAAAGCTTACCCTTTTCAATTTTTTATTTTTTGGGTGTTCTTTGGTAATTTTGGGCAGATGGGTATCTTTAATTTGTCTTCTTTTTGTTGAAGATTAGATTTTGCTGTGTAGCTGAAGGATTTAATGATTGATAGTGTTTTAGGGGTAATTGGGGTTGTTTGATTGATAATGTTAGAGAAACTGATTGATTGAATGGCAAATGTTAGGAATTGATGAGGTGAAGTCACAGGATGAGAAAGGAAGTGATGGTGGTGAGGGTTCACCTTCACATGGAGACCATGATCTTACTTTCAATGAAGAGGAGGAGGAGAGGGATCGTTCAGCTGCTCACCCACCTGATGCTGCTGCTTCCAAGGATTTGGAAGCTAAGATCGGTGAAACTGAGGGAGGAAAAGAAGGTGTTGTTCTGATAGAGTGGGATGTGAAACCCGAGGAGAGTTCTGAGAGCAGAGATGTGAGTGCTGGCCATGTGGAGTCTGCCAAGGAATCCCATCATGTGAATGGAAAATCTGATAGTTCAAGTGATGAAACCGGAAGTGTGAAAAGCTCAAAGGATGAGTCCCATGATTCGATAAATGAGAAAGTTGCATTCGATGAGTTGGTTAAATCGACAGATTTTATGCATGAAAAATTGACGCCAGTTACTCATAACGTACTGGTTGAGGAGACTGCTTATTTGGTTGCAGAACCTTCTAATGAACCAGTTAAACCAGAGGGGCAAACCATTCATAATGATAATGCTTTATTGGAGAAAACAACTGGATCTCAAGTAGAGGCAACCGATCTTGCTGTGAAGAAAACTGAGGATGAAGAGCATTCAGTCACTGATCAGAATGTCAGAACACTAAGTTTGGAGGAACCTGAGTCAAGGGAATTTGACAATGAAGTATCAGCATCAGTGTATCATAGTCCTATCCCTGAATCTACTCTTGGTGCAGAATATGTTAAAGATTCTGATGCTCCAGAAAGCTCTGAAAATCAGGTTCTTACATCTTTCTCATGCTTGTATGATATATTTAAGTGTGTGTATCAGTTTAATTAGACACTTTTGGTAGTGAGAATATTTTTTTTGTTTGCTGAATCAATCAATATGCAGCCTCTTGTATCATCAACCCCACCTGTGATGCAAAAGACTTCCTGGTTGAGTTGCTGTGGACTGTTTGATGTTCTGTCTGGCTCCAACAGATAAGTTGAGGTTGGGAACTATTTTGTCTTGGAAAATTATATTTTTGAAGCTTGATTAAGATTTTCTCGTCATATATGTGTGTGTTTCCTTGTACTTGTTCGCAATTGTTTAAGTTGCTTGCCCTGTTACATTGTTCTTAACTGGTCCGATTTTCTTCCATTTTCTATTTTTATGTTTTCAATAATTAGGTCGTTGGTTGTGTTGTATTCTCCAATTATTGCTCAGTTCATTATGGCCTTCTTTTCTGGCATTTTATATTTTCTGTTATTTTCATTCATGACTTGTATTCTTGTTTTTTTGGTTGTGTTTTATCCATTACTGGGATGCAACGACAAGATTAGAAGATGAGATAGTTGTGCCCACTGAAAATCAGTATAAGAAAAGTAGAGTGAATCATAATGTATTCAGGAAGCAAGTATGGATGATTTAAAATTTCATGATTTCATTTAATTTGTGGCTTTTGGTTTGGAAATAGAGAGTGCATTTGAGACCCACAAATTTGTTCACACAGTCACAAGTTTTGCTGTCAATAACATTGATGTTTTGGGGCTAAAGAAGAGGAAATAGCTGTTTAAATATTTACTTGCCCTGAAATTATAAGTTGTTATATGTAAGCTCTAGAATAGATTTTGTAATTTAATATCTCACAGAAAGGCCAATTGTGCTTGAAGTGTGACAACATTATTGGCCTAAATTGAAGTTATTTCAAGGCTCTAGCTATCTGCTCAAGACTCAACACAGTCTTGTAATAAAATTTTATTACAAGACATGAGGCCAGTGGTTTGTTCACATGTTCTGATAAAAGAAGCAATTTATTCATAAAAATTATTTATGGAATTTATCCAACAATTTTTTGTGCTAATTCGGTCCTTACTTGCATTTATAGCATGATTGAGTACGTGAATTTGGGAAAAAAGATTATTTATTGATTTATTATTTAACCTTCTGTTACTTATTTTCCATTCATCTTGGTAGAGTAAATTTAAAGAACTGAGACTGCAGATTCTGTAGTTTTCACTTAGAAGAATTGTTTGCATATTCTGTTTAAAGAATTCTTTCAACAATTCTGTTTTGGAGGACTTTTATGAGCATATATTTTGAAATCATACACAGCTTTTGTTGACAACATTGGCCAATTGCTTCTCTTGCAGAAATACAAGCACGGGGATCTCATCTGATGAATCAGACTTGTGAAAACTTAGGACTTCCTTGAGAAAATTTTGTGATATTTTAATGTAGATGTGTTGTTAAGATTTTCCAAAGAATAATGGGCAGAGACCCAACTACATAATTCATGAGGTTTATCATCAAAAGTTTGTTGTAGTAAGTAATTGTGTTAGCAACAATTCCAGCTTAATCTACACAAGTTCTTGAAACTTTTCAAACTACATTTTTGTAAGTCTGCTATTATATTATTGTTCTCTTTTCTACCATGTAACCTTCAAACTTCTATATGAAGATTTAATGTTGATCAGATCATCTTATGCAAGCTGTTTAATTTTATCATCCTATCAAAATCAATACCTTTTTTAAAATTTTATTGTATTCTAGTCCTATAACACCTATCCAAATTAATTCATAATGTGTCAAGTATATCGATTTTGGTCATCTAAATTCATTTAGATGGAATATTCATAATTCGGTCAATTTTCCTTCCAATTAAGTCTAATTATAAATCGAATTAGAAGGAAATGTGGTCAAATTTCCTTATAAATTGAATTATAAGGTAATTATAAAACCCCGTGCCCCTAATACTTAATAATCAATTTGGAATTATATTTTTGCTCAATAATCAATTTGAAACTATATTCTTATTATCATAATAATCAATTTAAAATTGTATTCTACATGTAATCTAAAATATAGTTATGATTCTATAATTTAGCGGTATACAAAATATATTTTAGATTGTGAAGTTTATAATCTGAAATTTAAAATATAGTTTTAAATTATCTAATCGAAAATATAGTTTTAAAAAGTTCTATAGGATTAATAATAGGCAAATTACTATTAAAACAATAAATATAATCTTCTGAAATCAATAAATTCATAATATATTATCAAACAAACAATTCTGTAATCTATTTAGAACGTGTAATTCGAAAGGTATTTGACATATTTTGAAACGTGTAATTCATCATAGCTATTGGGGTGCGAGAAGACGAAGAAAATGCATAGGGTAAAGACATTTTTGGTTGATGAAGAGTTTTAACCCTTGTTGGTTCATCATTTGTTTATGTGAAACCTTGATATTGGTTGTTTTTGGAGTTTTAGGTCTCAAGTGAAGTATTGAGGGTTAGGGAGAGATGTGTAGACTATATGGTTCTTGAAGGTTTAGTTTAGTTCTTCATCAGTTTCTTGGAGAGGAATTAGACTAAGGTTGGTGAAAGCTATATATGAAAGGTACAGAACTAGGTTCTTGGTGATCTTTTGTTGAAATTTGTTTGTAGCAATCACAACATCAATTTTGTTTGGATAATGCTTTCAATAAGTACTCTAAAATTTAGCTTTTTATCATTGTCAATTTGTCACTCTTTGTGATCGATATAACGTAAACATTCAAGAAAAATAGAAAGCAAATAAAAAATGGTATAGACAATGTTCTTGTTAATACTTTTATACACAACTTATTCTTCTTACTCAATACAAATCCATTCAGGTAATTAACAAATGGCACCAGCTTGTAACAAACAATGTTGAAAAAAAAAAGAATAAATCAGAGTAAATTAAGAAAATGAAGAAGGGAGAAAAATAAATAAATAAATAGTGAGAATCACAACTTCACATCAATACTGTCAAATTTATCTCCTGATTGCAGCAGCTCCATGTATAGCAGCTATATAGAAAAGTTGTGTAGCAGAAAGGATAATCATAAAAGCCTCCATTGTTTTCTGCAAAAGTTTGACATTTCAAGGCTTTTAGTGAATGAAGTTATTCTCTAATTGTACTTCATTAAAAGCTCACATATATATGAAAATACTGACATAAGAATATAAAATAGTTAACACAATTAGAATAATTGACCAAAGAGATTAATTAGCCATATAATATTTTATTACTCAGTTACTTTTTGGCAGATGATGAAATTTAAAATCTGAAATCAAGCATAACAAAATGACAGTAAATAATGGAATTTTGTTAATCTTACCAGGCGGGAATTTCTGACGTTAAGCTGAATCTCTTTGCAGGCAAAACTGCAAAATTATATGTTATCAGTAACTATGATACAGAACAAAGTTATCTTATCAATGCAAGGCAAAATTATTTTGATGGTATTCTTAGCAAATGGTCTTATTTTTGGTTAGTTTGTGAAGTTGGAGAAAGAGATTACCCCATGGCAAGAACAGTAAGAGCCCATGCAATGGAAGCCACTGAAGCTGCAGATGGTAAGCTCTCAGAATTCCAAGAACGAACATGATTGACTCCTGAAATTAATGATCCAACACCAGCAACTCCAGCAATCAAAGCAAATGTCACAAAGAATCCAGTCGCAGCATTTCCCATTGGGAAGTATATGGGTGAAAAATGAGCAGGCAGATCAAATCCTGGACCTGCATGCGTAAGAAGCATTCATAAAAATGATTTTCTTTAATTCATATACACTACTACAGAAATACTAGTTATTACTGTGCATTTCCTGCTTTTAAATACTTGTATAAGACAAATTCTTTATGAAAGTAACGACATCATGTATTATCAGTGTGAAAAGTTTATACTGTCAACTATTCAGAAACCATGACAGATACGAGCTATAAAGAAAATATTATCAAAAACCATACATGGCAATTTATGATTCGATGCTGTTTTTACATAAGATAGAAGTTATTTATTCAATGCAAAGATTACAAAGAATGTAGGGGCTTCTACTAAGGAAAGATTGGATACTTTACCTATTACAAAACCATGATCAATGGCTCTGTTCATGGCCCATCCACCAATGCCTAAAACTATGACATACATGCAGAAGTTGAGCCCCAAAAGAAGGGTGGCAATGGGCTTCATTTGATCGTTAGCCATCTAAGTAGTAACGTTGGTAAAAAAGCTGCTTGGAAGGAACAAACAGAAAGGCTAAAAGGTTCTAAAAGCCTGAAATTGAGGACATATGTGTTATGTGCAAGTGAGGGAGGTCTTATATATGGGAGAAGTAGATGAAAGGTTTGGTTCTTTACTTGCTAAGGCTGCTACTTCAAAAGGGCTATGCTGGTTGTAAAGATGCCTTATCCTGATTCTTACTTGCTTCATTTTTTAGTTTATATTTAGTATTGGTACCTTGTTGAAGGGCCTAGTTGTTCCTTTTCCTAGGCAAGTCATATTCCTTGCCTTTCCAGGACTCTTCTCTCTTGCAAATTATTGCAATCATTGGTCCCTATCCTCTTCAAAAACATTTACATGAATAAGATCCATTCACATATTTTCCTTTATCACATATTATGTTACATTCATGTAAATACATTAGTAAAAGGATTCATGAGATTGTACATTTTTTAAAGGTTTATAAGATTAATTTGTGTGTAGGATTTACTATCTTTCATTTTCTTTAAATAAGTGTTTATTTAATAAAATAAATATTTTTAAAAAAGTTTGTGTTTGTATAATCTGTTTATTTTATAAATAAATACTCTATTTTAATTAATAAATCTTTGGTGCTTCTTCAGTATGCGATTATTTTTAAAATTGTTTATTTGAAAGAAATTTAATTAAATTTAAACAAATTGGCATACCATTCAGTCATATTTATTAAAATTTGCAAACAAACTATGGGGGAATTCTTTTTCTCGGCTGCCGCTGTTTAGAAAAAAAAAATATCGATCTCTGAAGAACTAAGTTCCGTGTTTCGTTTTACTTCATCACTGTCAAAAAATTGATTAGAATTTTGATTTACTTAGCATTAAATTTTGGACAACTGGAAAGGGATTAATTTTTCGATTTTGTACCAGTTAATCCAGATAGTCATAACCCAGATAGTCATAACCTCGCAACGATTTTATATTAAATTAGAACCAAACCAAAACGTATGTATATAAATACAAGTCACTCTTTAATCACCACATCTTTAATAAAACGACACAAAAGCAATGAATATCAAACAGAAGATAAACTCAAGGTTTACAAAAATAAACTCCCAAGTTTTGATATTCATGGTTAGCAAAAACAATTCATTCAAAATCCTATCATCATATCGAGTTATATGTCATATACTTTTGATATCAGTTTAGCTTTGTGCGCTCCGACGAAACAATTGATTTTAACTAGAACCGAATATTAACTAAATTGGGGAAAAATAATTTGTAACAGTAAACATTACGCAGCATAATAAACGTATGACATTGCAAAATGGTTTTGACAATGAAAATGGCAAAAAGCAATCAAAATCTACCGAGGGTGTCAACCGAAGCTCACTACAAAACATAAAATCGTCTCCCAGACAATGGGATCTATTCATCTTCCTGGCTGCGTAGTCTGGCTGTTTTGTTTGTCACAACTACATCAAGCTGAGCAGCCCTCTCAACAATGTCCTTCCTCTTCCTTGTGGACACATTGTGAGCAATCTCAGCACAGTATGTCCTGAATTAACGTTAACATAAAAACCAGAACATTCAGCCGATGTGTACATTGTGCACCTTAAGAAAAGCATTCATCCAATGAAAAGAAGTAAAATTAAATTCGTCACCTGTTATGCATCATGAGAAGCTCAAGGTCTTTCACATTGTGCACAACAAATTTCTTGAAACCATTTGGAAGATAATGGCGAGTTTTCTTGTCTGAACCATAACCAATGTTGGGCATCAAAGTGCATCCTTTGAACTTCCTCCTTACGCGAGAGTCAATACCCTTGGGTCTGCGCCAGCTTGGCTGTTAAAAACAAAAATTGTAGAACATGGTTACTCGCTTTAGAACACAGTCAACCAGTTTCAAATCTTTTAAGATCTGTATCAACAAGATTACCTAAACCTACACAACAATTCCACGAGCATTCTAGCACAAGAAAAAGAAAAACAGGAAAAGAATAATTCTGCATTAATGTATAAAGAAAATTCCACTCAAACCTAACTAACATTATTTAAAAAAATTTACAAGGAAATAGCAAGTGAAGGCTCATACTCAGTGAGAGCTAGCTATGCCCATGAATGAATTTATACAAGCTCCATAGTTTTCTAACAAAATAGTAAATTCTCGAATAAAGAAGGCAAGGGGAACACAAAAACAAATAGTGATATCATTCTGCAATCTCAGCCGAAAGATGGTGATTTAAGTATAATAATCACTGATCAATCAGAGTATCAAAAAAATTCATCACAGATTGCAGAACAATATTAGGCCCTAGCACAGAAAGGCAACAGCCATTTAGGGAAAAAACAGGATTAAGTAACTGTGGCATGAAAAGCATAAAACCATCCTTAAAATGAAATATGAAAAATAACATTCGAGATATAATAAACAAAACATGCAAGAGATCAGATGGTAGTGCATGATTAAGGATCATCATTCATATTGCAGAACTGATGGATAAATATCATCATATCTCATTGCATTTAAAAATATACTAATTAAACTTAAATAATAGACAATGGCACAGAGACAGTGTTTCAGAAAAAACAAAACCATTCCTTCATCCACATACACAGGCAAGACTAGGCAGCAAAACATACTAAAATCCCCATCAAATGTAAGCTAAGATATTCGCAAGCTTCGAAAACAGGAAAAACCTAAACCTAAAACAAATAACCTAAAATTGAAAACAGTGGATCAGATAAGAATGTCATTCACCATCTTACACCGTGTGGTGCAAATTAAGACTGGGGCGACAATAGTCATCATCATTTCAACCCTAACAAAAACTAAAAGTCATAACTGTAATGAACTTCACCCACACAGTTCAAAATCAAAAGAAGAGGCAAAAATAAGACAATTCACATATCAAAAAAAGAACATAACGAGGAAAGGCCCCACTGACTAACCTTGACGGAGATCTTGCGATCGCTTTGGGGGCGCTTGAACTTCTTCACGCGCTTCTTCACGACCTTCTTCGAGAGCAAGGGTACCGCCATTTTCACTAACCTCAATTAGAGTTTCACTACCAGAGAAGCTTGCTTCTCAGCGTTTATATATAACATTAAGATCATGATGGGCTAGGGTTTTTGCAGACCTGGGCCCTAAACCCGACCCGGTTCTTTGGTTTCTCTTTTGGGCCATGACCTCATCTTTGTGAGTGATTCTTTCTACACCTCCATATTGACTTCACGCACCTCCATAATTTTAATATATTTCTATTTTTAATCTTGGAAAAAGACAAAAATAATCTTTACTATGATAATTGGGATTTTTTTTTCACTTTATGAGTTATACAAACAGCAATACAATTAAAAAATAAATACATTACGGATTGTACAACCCGCAATTTCATGTTTTGCACCTTTCATATTGCGGGTTATACATGTATTTAAAAAATATTTTGTATTGCGGTTTGTATAACCCGTAATGTATTTAAAAAAAGTTTTATATTACGGGTTGTACAATCCACAATGTATTTAGTTTTTAATTGTATTGCGGTTTGTGCAACCCGCAAAGTGAAAAAATAATAAATGACAATTATCATGAATAAAAGCTATTTTCGTCTTTTTTTCAAGACTAAAATGAAAATATATTAAAATTATGGAGGTGCAGGAAGTCACGATGGAGGTGGAGGAAGAATCAGCCCATCTTTGTTTAATATTGGGCTGGCCTATTTTCGATTTAATGATGATTTAGTATTGTTTTATAAGGTGAATATATATATAGGAGCACTACCATTTTCCTATATATTTTTATATAATTATATAAGACATATAAGTGATTTTTGTTTTTGTCCTTTTTATTTTCAAATCGTGAAAAAATATTCTAGAGAGTCCTAGGCATTGGATATGTGTTATTTTTAGGATGAATAACTAGTTGAAATAAACTTATTAGTGTAAGATTTTTTTTTTTTTTTTT
>Ga0123340_1003746_pt1 | contig 14284 bp, 5 predicted proteins | sample SirMexnodulemix_FD_89961 | JGI IMG/M metagenome (GOLD analysis project Ga0123340, IMG submission 89961) | Root nodule microbial communities of legume samples collected from Mexico - Siratro Mexico nodule mix | ecosystem: Host-associated > Plants > Roots > Nodule | place: Mexico: Nepantla... | reverse complement strand
TAAATATTCTAAGTAATTTTTAGACTTATATATAAGAACCATTATTAAATATGAAATTAGCTTCTTTTTATTCATGGAAATTAGATATATGTCAAGAAGTTTACTACAACTAGTACGCTCATTGTCTTTTCTCCTAAGCTGTTTTTGACGTAAAAGAAATAGACAAGTGCTAGTTTTTGACTTATATTGTTCATTGACTTTTAATTGTTTTCTAGTTCTATTTTTTAAATTATCTAGATTTAGTTTCCCACTGTTTTAATACTTAAAACCATCCAATCTTACTTTGATCAAATATTTAGGGATTACAATAATTCAGTGTACAAAAATAAATTTAAAAGCTTAGAAGCACATAGGTTATTGAAAACTGAGCAAAGCTTGAAAAATTTTGAGTTGGAAGATTAAATTTGGAAGAGATAAAATGTTGATAAGTTTACTTAGGATGGAATTGGAAGTTTGACTGAAGTGAAGGAAACAACAATGGAAGTTGGCTTCATCATAATCTTTCTAAAAATCTTTTTTAACTTGGATTTGGTGCGGATCATCCAAATTATTAGGTGTCGAAGTGTCTAATTTCTTTTAAGTAGAATCCCCTATTAGTCTAATGATGAGAGGGAAGTAGGGGAACATTGTGCGACATTACGAGCTTGTTCACTTCCCTGTGATTTTCACACCAAAATATAAGGCCAGTAAGTGAAAACAAAAAAAGAAATTGAAATAAAACATACGGTGAAATCAGATCAAACTGATTGCAATTTTATTGGATATAAAAAAATTACGAGCTCATAACTATTTAATTACAAGGAAATTTAGCAGGGGGAGGAAAATGGGAAGGAAAAAGTATTAAAAAATGGTGTCTATTGTAAGTTTCCTTTTGGGAGGAGTGTTCTCTATGATCTGCTTCTGCAGGTCCATAAATGAAGAACCCTTGTTGGCAAATAGTCTTCGCAAGTTGATCACAGAAAGTTCACTAAAGTTAGCTACGGTAAGATCAGCCTGCCCCAAATCATACCTGCAGGTTTTCAACATCAATCAGTTTCTAAACTTCAAATGAATAAAGTATAATGCATTAATGCCATCCATCACAAGCTGACACAAAAATCAAATACCAAGTTCAACTTCTAGTGACTTTCATGTACTTGTGTAAATGGGAAGTGGTGTTTGCACATCAAAAGCACTAAACTGGAAATGTGCAATTCTTAAACGTTTTATCAAATCTTATTTTCGAACACATATCTTATGTTGTTATGCATAAATGTGAATTACTCACGCAGGATGAGCTCCAATTAATGCTATAGCCATCATTGTACAATTGTGCGCCGCAGTTACTCCTCTAGGATCATCTTCAAAAACCACACACTTCGAAGGTTTACGATCCAACTGCACCGCATAGCCAAACAGGTAAAAAGCTAGCATAATATTGTAATAAGAATGAGAAAATTTTATGAAAGACTTGCAGGATAATTAGCCAGGGGAACTTAAACAACCCTACATATAATACCAATGCTACATATAAACATTCCCTTATTTATTTGCACTTTGGACCTTTGGCATTTATTGTGAACATTGTCTGGGGCTACACAACTAGCAACGATGCATTAATCCAGTATCATGTCCATGCTTTGCCATAGATAGTAGATTACTGCTATAACTTCACAAATTTCTTAGTGTTGGTTTTTACAACTTAGTAGATGTGGTGATGGAAACTTGCCCGAGTATAATTATACATGTAATAAATGTTAAAAAAACATAGTATATATAGTAATAGTTTCAAGGCGAATCATTTCATCAAAATTGAATCAGATGGATAAACTGTACCTTGACAGCAGCAGAAAGAAATCTATGAGCTATTGACTCCATTCCATCCTCCTCTGTCACAATTGCCTGCAAGTCAAATGAGGCAATCAGCAAGTGGCAAACATAAAATCATGTCAAGTTATTCATAATTTTATATACTATATCTAGTACATAAAATAGGTCAAAGTCTAGTCATAAATGGCCAAGTTATCAAATTGGGATTACCCGCAAAATGAAGGGGAAAGTCATTTTGTGTCCCTAATTCCCTTTAAGAGAAATGTTAGCACAACACTATGATAGGGGGTAACAGTCACCTAAGTTCCACTATGTAGATGTGAGGGAACAAGTAAATATGTATTGGGACCCACATGGATTTTACCCAATAATAGTGTATTAATAGCATTCGTCATCCCTGTAATGGATCTAGAGCACGAATTGCAGCAAAAACAAACTGCTTGTTTTCTTAATTAGTGAATGTGAACAGTATTTTTGAAATGACCATGAGTCAAACTGAAGTCGAAGTCAACACCCCAACTAAACAAGCTACATAGTATTTATATTGTCCATGATAGCCTGAGAGAAGTAAACCTGGAAGTCTTCCAGTATAACCCCATTTCAAGCAAAATTAGTTATACATATCACTATGCCTTTTTTCTATTGGAGAAACAAGGTAAAAATTGATTTATTGTAAACTCTTCTAAAAACCAACCTGGAAATACTTGCTGAGCCCCATTCGCCCCAAAACCTCTAACATATTTCTTCTATCAAGGCTTGAAACCACAGCACAGGGGATGCGAGCTGTATAAACTGCTTCTAACCAGTCTTTGAGGCCATCTATTGGTTTTGCAAGCTAAACAAAGTTACAAGCAAAAAATGTCAGGTTTTACCCCTCTGAACCCTCGACAATAGCCATTAGAATAAATCAAGGCAACTTACTCTGAGAAGATTATCATAATATAACTGAGAAAACCTCAACTTTAGCCTATTCAGCTCATCTTCTGCCTTATCTGACAGAAAAAACTGCAAAATGAAGATAGGATAATCAGCAAAGAAAAATGTTCAGAACAATGTTTTAGACTTTTAATGATGATGCTATCTCTGAAGAAAGCATATCTTCATAATTGAAGTCCTTTGTAAACCAACAAACCAAAAGAAAAAGGCAAACTCACCTTATGCAACACATAATCAGCACCTGTATAAAACAGTAATTTGTCGATATCACCTTCCGGAATATCCTTTCCTGGATATGATAATCATAGTTATCAATATCAGACAGCATATAGAAGTCAATCCCAAAAACGCTATGGTGGGATAGTCCATAGCAGGATGACTATTATTATGAGTTTTTTAGGTTTAATTACTCATTTGGTCCCTGGACCAGCACAATACAGTTTAGTCTCTACACCAAGAAACTACTCATTTTAGTCCCTAAACATACACTTTTTAACACCTTCTAGTCCAACACATGTACTTTTTAATCTATTTTAGTCCCTGTAATTCTAAACGACAGGGACTAAAACCAATTAAATTAAAAACTACATATGCAAAAAGACTAAATGAGTCATTTTAAGTATAGGGACTAAAGCATAAAGGTTGTGTAGGTAAAAGGACCAAGTGAATGTATATAAACCTCTCAGAATTCATGACATATTCATAATTAACAATTAAAAGTCATAGGTCTCAAAAGCAAAACATACATGTAACAGCAAAATAAGTAGAACAAACAAAATTCAAAAGACGTTCATATTTCAAATACAAGACATCTTAAACATTCAATGAAAAGTGAAGATGGGTGTTGTACAAAGAAAACAACAGAGAAGGTTGAGGTACAAAGCTCCAAACAGATAAAAAAGGACAGTGAGTTTCACTGGAGATACCAGGGTTTCAAATAGTGTGCTAATGCGGTGCAGAGAAGGTGCTATGTGTTGCTTCCAAAAAAGTCCCTCTGAACACAGACATTAGGGTCTTCTTAGAGGGCTACATCTGGGGTTCTAATTTCGAAAGTTGAATCTATAGATGTAATAATAGTAACAATGATAGAGAAGACCTGGATATAGAATATGATTATTAACTCCTATCTAGGAAACTTGTACTTGTCTTTTGTTGGTATCTACTTACATGTTTTATTTAAGACACCTCTGGCCATTTATTATTAAATATCAATGTTTTTAATTTTGAGTAAATTTTATCATTGCTTAAAATCTATCTATATATCCATCTCCTCTCTCTATCTATCTATGTGTGCGTGTGTGTGTAGTATACATTAAATAAACTATAAAAAGTTCAAAAAAGCGACTATACTGCTATACACTATATTGCTATAGCATTTTTGGGGTTGGATGCTAGAGGATGCAATTTGAGATTTAAAACATTGGGACTGTTGGTTGCACTGTGTAAGCGAAACATGGAAATTATAGCTAATTACGGTTTTCTTTAATTCTTAAAAAGGGGTATCAACTTGAACACCATCTCCCCGCCCCCCATTCTCTCCAAATGACATGTTGGGGTAAAAAAATGAGTTCCAAATGACAACAACCACCATTTTTGCACAGAAAGTTCAATTTTATAAAGCTCCTTTTTACTTTAGTTGAGAAAATGAGAATGATTTAGTTGTGACAGGCAATCGAGTTAAGTGGTTAAAAATTCCAGAAATGTAAAACTAGAAAAATAAATTATTTGTTACGTTTTTGGTCAATCAAATTATTATTGCTTCAATGCATATAGAAAATTTAGAAAGTTCATTCTTTTATCAAAAGTAATTTTGAAAGTTCACCTCTTCAGTTCTTCTAACAAGAAAATGCCTCAAAATATGGATTGTCTCAATGCTTCTTAATTCTTCGTTATCAACTGCTATAAATGATTACAGCTATGCCACCACAGTTTGCTATTGATACTTAAACGAAAATGTTATAAATTATTCAAAAGGCTTCTGTTATTTAAAAAGTTGGTAGTCACTCAAGTTATTAAAAAATAATGGCTGCCAGGGACTGTTATGTCAGAACTGTTTTTCAAAAAGTTTTGCAACAATCTTCCGAACTTACCATTACCATCTACCAATAATGAAGAGGACACATTATTAACAACAATTAGTTGATAATGTAAAATTCTAATTTTAAAAATCTTCCATTTCTTGCTACTAATTTTTGTTCCCAAATAGACATATATCAGTTGAATATCTAAAGAAAGGAATGATTGTTTGTTATAGTTGTTTGAGTTGCTCCATTCCTTAATGGAGATCCTGTCCTTTTGTTTCTATTTTGTACCATCCATCTAAAAGACCATACATCTTTGAAGATTATCGGATCTACAGCCCCAAAGTAATTAAGTATAACAATTAACATACCTTCTTCAGAGGCCAGCTGCTCCCATGCCATCCTTTTTACAGCTCGTGTACCCGCCTGAAATGAATTGCATGCATTTATCAGGGAATTGATTTAAATGAACTGGTTGCATGATATTACGTGAGTGTAAGGTCCTGCACTTTTTTTCCCAAAACTTGGTCATGGCAGTCATTCCCACATGCAATTAGCAGCCAGAACATTAGTAAATACATATCTTCAGCACAATTGCAATAAATTTCATAAACTCACAGTATTTAACATTTCTAAAACACGGAAAAATACTACTGAAAGACAACAATCTAGCATGGAACATTCAAACCCAAAAAAAGGGAAAGGAAAAAAATAAATAAAACATACAAATTTGAGTTAATTACTTACCACCACGTTGTCCCAAGAGAAAATCAGACCATAAGCTTCATCTGGCTTCATTGCATACCGAATGCGGTGAAGAAAACCATCTTGCAATTTCTCATTCAAATAGTCCTATTTTCAAAACAGAATTATCAACCTTCAGTCATAAATTACTGTATACTAGCATCACAAAAGTACAAAGAGGCAATGAAGCAGATTCTGAAGAAAAACTAGGAATTTCTATGATGGCAAAAAATTCCTTACCACATCAACTTTTAACGGTCCATCAGACCTAAAAGTCTCAAAGCCTTCCCCATATTCAGCTCCAATAGCCTGGTAGGAATCAACGAATAAAAAGAGTTACAATTTTACATTGATAAACTCACTGTTTCAACAAAATTCTGTACTATAGACAGGAAATGAATAGTGTGAAGAAAAAAGGTCTGCCCTATGAAAACAAAAATAAAAAGTAATTATTATACAATAACCTTTTTTTTTATTACAAACATGATTTGGTAAACAATTTAATTAAGTACTCATTGGATAAAATCTTATAAAAAGAAGAGCTTATAAATATTGAGTAATTGAGCACGTATGTAGGCATCAAGGGCATACTGAATACGTGCTTTTCATATAAGCAACTATGTATAAGATGTTTGTACTGTCGCAGAGGAAATTGGGTTAAGTTGTTTTTATATAAGCTGTACGATATTTTCTAAGTCATTAGAGAGCTTACTGAAATAAACTAAACGTTTGACAAACATATCATAAGCTATTTTAATAAGCTCTTTCAAACTCTTGCACCAGTGTTTGTGATAATATAAGACCAATTAAGTGGCAAAAAAGCTCTACCAAATAAACCCTTAATCCATGCTCCTGTCAAATAAGAGCTCATTCATAAGTTTACAAATAACCTAAATAAACTCATTTTTTTTTTTTTTTTCTATGAGAAACCTACAGCTAAATTAAGTTTACAGGAATGTCAAACCACTTTCAGAAGCTGAAATAAACTCTTCTTCAACACACCCTACATCCAAAAACATAAAACACTTTTTAACCGGTGCCCGAAGTGCCAACCAGACGTAAAAGAAAAACCCTTAATCCCAATTAAGGTGTAGAACATTGGGGGAAAAAACGGATAAGATAAATTTTGAACACTTGAGAATTAACAGGAAAATGAGTAGAATCGATACCTCCTCCATAAAAAGCTTATTGGGCGTGGATTGCAGCCCATTAACAGAACCAAATTCATCGGACTTAGAACTGCAACGAGCAATTAGCCGATTCTTTACCAAACCCGAACGCCTTAAAATCTGAAAATTACAAAAGAAAAAGAAAAATTCCCATAAACGAAATAACATTAAATACATGTGTATATATGTAGGGAGAGAGAGAGACAGGAAATCGCATACAGGGAGGTGGGAAGGAAAAGGAGAGGGTTGAAGGCTATAAGGGTGTGCAGGAGGAATTGCATGAGGAGTAGTCATGGAATTTGCGAGAGAGGTGAAGTCCATGATTTTGGATAAACGACAGCAACGTTAATGTTACGGAAGCAGAACAGAGGAGACGAAGATGACGACGAGGATGTTTTTCGTTGGTATTTTTGTTTTGTTGGTTTCACTCTTTATGTGTTCCCAAACCAAATCCTGATGTTTTTAATTCTGATCCTAAACCACCCGCCTCCTGGATTTTCCTTTGCTTCCTGCTTTCTACAACTCACGTGATATCTCACGTGCTCCCACCTCTTCACTGGATAAGGAATCCACTATTTTCATTCCTATCATTACTCAAATGGTTTAAGATTATTTATTTTACTTTTATTCGTTTTATATAATTTATTTCTCAATTACCACTTAACTGTATATTTGGCTCATTCTACACCAAACTTACCAATTTTCGCACACTTTATCGGTCCGTTAATTTTCCATCAACCAGAACGATCAGAGAATAAAAAGACTTTGATCTATTATTTTCTTTTTTCAAAATGATGTCATTTTTATTTCGCCCGTACTTTGTATAGTTTTCTTCATCACAATCTCCAATCAATTAGAAATGGTGAAATTATAAAATTTTAATGATTAAATGGGTTCAGAAAACTTAAAAGTGAAATTCATAAAATAAAATAAAATCTAAGTGGCAAAATGTACAATTAAATTTAAAAAAAATTGAAAATTCCATCATTTTCTAGTATACTAAGAAGGGTTATTTTTCCTATAATAAAAATAATTAAGAAAATAACAACTTTCTTTATAAAACTCATACATTTTTAATATTTATAAAATAAGAAAATTTTAATTTTTGTCCTTATAAAATTTTCATTCGTTTAGTCTTTTCAAAATTAAAAATCATAATTTAAATTCCTAATTTGAATAACATTAGGTAATTGCTTCTGTTGAACAAAAAATAAAGTATTCACGGTTAAACAAAAAGTCAAATGATCATGACACCATAGAATTGTAATATAGTATAAATATGTGATACCTCAAAAAAAGTACTTAAAATTCATAAAATACCTATTATTGATTTATTTATTTATTTAAAATGAATATTACGGACAAAAATTAGTATTTTGAAATTTAAAAGGATAAAAAATATATATTTTACACAAACTAAGACAAAACTTCATACATTTTCGTAACATGTAGAAATGGTTATTTTAAAATTTTATAGAGATTAAAAAAATATAAACGCTAAAATCAAAAGTCACTATTCTTACTGGAACTAACTTTATTGAAACTTTAATAATAATAATAATAATAATAATAATAATAATAATTAAAATACAAACAATCTAAAAAAATTAACTTTCTATTTATCTTTCATATCTCTTCAACCAAAGAATCTCTCCACTTCATTTCTACTATTTGTCTTCTTTTATTTTCTTTTCGTTTCCAAGTACTTTCTCATTAATTTTTTTTAATCTATATCATATATATCATTTCAGTCACAGGCAATTAAACAGGAAAGAGAAAATAAAGTAATTTTTTTTCTTGTTTCCTATACAAACGTCTGAGAACAGAAATTAAATTAAAAACCTTATGACATTTTTGTAATTATAAATAAAAACAAAAAATAAAAGCATGGAATACTACCTAAAGTCAACATCCCTTCCAAGTTCTCAATAATGTACACGGATCAACAAAGGGATATTCCAGCCACACTCTTAAATATTTTATGGTTGATTAATATTTATTGAAAATGTCAATATTTGTGAATTTTGTTCTTAATTTAATAGTTTTTAATTAATTTTAACAAATATAAAAGAGTGTGTAAAGAAAAAGAGTGAATTAAAGTATTTTCAACATTTGTCAATCAACCATTGAACTTATATACTGTTACAACCACGCGATAGGAGATACTTCTGATAATAAAATATCCAATGATCCAACCTTCATGCCTTGAATTCCTTATGACTCCAATGCATCCAACCAAGCAACATAATGCACTAGCTCCAACAAAGCTAGCTACAGAATCACAAACCAATCACTCAAACAACATATTTTACAAAATCAGGCACCCAAAAAACCTCTACATAAATAACATGAAAGTAAGCACATGAACAGATAAAGAATGACATGGGAACATCAAGATGCATGAGTAGTGGCTATTCAATCATGCATGGGGATTGAGGATTGAAATTTCATGCCCTTTTCTTGTTTGGTCTTGTCAAGGGGGGGAGTGATATTTGAATGAATCCAAATTTCTTCCTATGTGGCATGAACTGCTTCTGATTGCTCCCATCTTTCTCAGTCTTTGTTGGAAGAGTTAGATCTTCCCTCAATGCTTGAAGCATTTGGCTCAACGCTACCTTTTGTCTTTCAGTGTGCTCTTCCATCTCCTTTCTTGTAGCATATCCTTCAGGAACCTGCTTTCTGCTAAGTACATCTCTCATAGAAATTGTAGGTCTTAATGTTGGCTTTGGATCATTGTTTGCTGCTGTTGACCTGGTTACATCATGCAGAGAATCTTGACAGATTCCACCTTGATTAAGCTTGTTACAGTTAATAGTGTTATACCCCCTGAGGTCATTCTCTGGAATCCATCTCCTTAGAGCCTCCTCAGCAGCATGTTGCTTTTTGTTTGCAGTTTCAACTCTGTTTAAAGCATCTGTCAACACTTGTTTGCTGTGTAGAACTTCCTCTGTTGCTTCCTCCAACTTCTTCAAAATACTCAGTTTAGAAATTTTTGTTTCATCAATTTGAAACTTGGTATCTATTACCTTCTTCAAGGTTGAATCCTCGGGTATATGAGCCTTGGAGTTTAGGGGAGAGCGATCTCCAAAAGCGAAAGTGACTTTCTCAGGTTCTGGCAGAACAAATCCTGAAGATCTTTCACCATTAGATAGAGCCTTGATTTCAGCAAGAGCAATAGCTTCTGCTGCCCTTGCAGCTTCTTCCATCCTTTTAGCAGCGAGCCACCTCATCTCAGCAGTCTTAACACTGAATCCATATTCTTCATACACACTTAAGGGTTTTGAAGGCTCAGATCTTCTAGTCTCAACCATTCTATTGCACTGCCCGGAATCAGAATTGAAATTTCTTATAGTATTAGCAGGGTTACCAATGCCACGTTCTACATGAGATGCTGGTGGATTTGATCTTGTCTGCTCTTGGACCCTCTCTAGAGAAGATACTGCTGCAAACTTTGATGCTAGCTTTTCACGTGTCCTCTCCAGAAAAACTTTCTCCTTCTTCATCTTCTTATTCAAAGACTCAACAGAGGACTGTATCACTCCAAGTTCATTTATAGTTTTGCCTAAATTCAACTTGGCTTGCTTCAACTCCATCAAGATCATATCAGGTGATGATGACATGATAGAGCACGGGCTTGGAGTTTGCATCATCATCTGTTCTTGATCATTGACATTGTTTCCACAATTCTCCTTATCCATCTCCTTAAAAACAGGAGTTCCAACTTGTTCATATGAATTTACATCTCGAGATGCTAAACATTTCATAGCCTCTTTTTGTAATTGCTGCTTCAAGTCCTCCACAATCCTCTTGGTAGCTCCCAGTTCTTCAAGCACATCAAGAGTTTCAAGTTCTTTGACAATCAAATCCTTTTCCAACTCCGCTGCCTGTTCCTCCACTTTCTTTATGTCAAAATCTTCAATGCTGTTCTGCTAATGATAATCTTCTTCTACATCAGAAAGTAAACTAACCCACGGGACAGGTATCAAGAATGTACAAAGAACTATCCTACTTTAAAGCATATTAGTAATCCACCAACCATGCAACCAAATTTCTCTACCAAATAAACCATTTCACTAATTTCTATAATTGAAAAAAAGGAATAGAACTTCCATGCAAAATCCTTATAAGTTTTTTTTTTTTTTTTTTGCATTATTCTTTAATTAGAAATCCAGTTTTGGTATTTCGTGTAATAAAAACTAGTTGAAAAATACTAAAATGTTCCAGTGTTTACTCCAAAATATTAATCTGCATTGTAGTCTAATTATAGGTGAAACCTTAACTTTAATGAGTACATTCAAAAATAGATTCCTGAAGGTGTATTCGCTTTATTTAAGTCCCAAGCACCCACCACATCTATCAATTGATGCACGATTAATCTAGTTTAATTAATAATTTTGAATTTAAGTTTTGAACATACAACAATCTTCGATTACTCTTACTAAGAACTTTGCCAGAAAGAAAATTTGAAACAAACTCGTTCTCACAAGTCCAAGGTGCAGAAAAATAGATCCAAAAAACTTACCAAAAAGGGTATCCAGGGCCCGCTACCTCCAAAACGGGTCACGGCCTCTTTAACCGACCCAAACGGTGGTGACGTATCAATCTCCGCTCGGAAATTCACTCTCCGAATTCCGCCCGACCCATTTCCGCCATGGCTCCCCGTCTCGGGTCTAACTTCCCTTATGGCGGGCGTTCCGGGCACCCCATCAGCGGCGGCGTCTCGATTCTCTGCCATTTCGACGAAAACAAGAAAAGCGTAGGAACGCAAACGCGGGTTTCAGAGAAGAAGCATGGAGAAAACCCAGAGGCGAAAAGGTTGTTTCTTTGTGGAAGCTTGGACTTCCGCGAAAGAACCATCGCGGAATTTATGCAATCCGAGGATGATGGAATCGGAAGGATGGGCGTGATGATTATGTCGCGTGGGCGAGTCGCGACTCGGTGAGCCAAACGGGAAAAGGAAAAGCGGAAAGGGTTGCAGAGGACGCTTTTGCGAGGGACCTTTTCCTTTTTCCGTTGAATGATAGGGTGGGGCTGAGAACCATGGGTTATGGTGGTGCGCTTTAAGGTGGTTGGTTGGTGCGAAAGAGAGCCAATCAGAGAGTGCCACGTCATAACGAGACTCAGGTCGTTGTGTTGGTGATTGACTGGAAGCGTGATTGGCGCGGAAAAGTGTTATGATTGACTTTTTAGTGGTACCGAACGAAACGACGACGTTTCGCGCGACCCACCACCACTAACTTCCTTTGGTTACTGCTACTATTAGTTTCAGTAGTGCGCACGCAGTAAAAGCATTCCCAATTGCCATTGTTACAGTGAAATCGTTGCTTTAAGAAAAGTTTTTTGATTTTTATATTCAAAATAGAGTACCCAGGATTCAGTGCACACGGATACATAAACATCAAAGTTAAATCTATGCAACCACCACATGGTCTAACATGAACAGAAAAAATTAAATTAATTTCCTTATAAATTAAATTTAGTTTATACATAAATTAATTTGACTAACTTCCTCCATATGAATTTTTTAAATTCTTATTTTTATTTTATAATATTTCAAAACATGTTGCAAACACTTATGGAAAAACTTATTCGGAACATACCGCATGTCTATCATTCACACAACTAGCTAAATAATGTCTTAGTTATTTTAAACTATTGTGCTTTTATCTTTATTTATATATCTTGAAGCATTTGTTTATTATGAAATGTGACTACATAGCATAAATATATAGCATATGCAATGCATATAAAATACTAGTTTTTCCTTTAAAAAGAAAAACAAGTGTTAACTAAAACTCTTTAGCTGAGCTTAAACATTTTTAAACACTTTCTAAACTAATCAGTTTTAAAAAAAAAATTAAGAAAAAATAAGACTGATTTTTAAATAAACTAAATTTGACGTGTTTAGCTACAATTTATAATTGAAAAAGTCATTAAACATGTATAGCGCTGAAAAAGATAAAAGGTTTCAAATATACCATTGTTTTATTTATCTAGATTGTGTCACTGTACTTACTAAACATATCCAAAAGATAAATATGGAATTCGAAAAATATATGTAATTAATATGTCATTAATATTTTAAATCATATATAATATTCATCAGTATCCAAAACATATTTATTAGCAAAAAACATTAAAATAGAAAAAAAATCTAATTAATTAGTAATTATAATTCATCTTTTCATCATTACATTTTTTTTCTCAATATTTAATGTTTGATAATAGAAAAATACTATGATAGATCTAAGTCTAAGTTCCACTTAAATAAAAATAAGAAAATTGAATAACATCTAAAAAACTTACAAATTTATTATTTTAAAGTTTTAAATTAAAAATAATATTAATTCTATATTAATTTGACTTGTGTTTCATTATATTTAAATATTTCTAATATTTCTCTTGTAGATGTAATTTAGAGTACGTTGTATACATTATCTTTTTAATATTCCCAATATTTTCAGTTCAATCTTCTTAAAAATTTTAACTATTTAATCCTTTGATTAACATTGATCTGGTGCAGTGAAACTAAATTTTTATCAACTAATGCGTGACAGCTTATACAGTTTTTATTCTACCACCAAACTATTTGCATTATGACAGTTTAAAAGAATCGCATTTTAATGCACAACGATGATAAATGATCACTTAAGAAGCCTCTAATCATTATTTTTCCATTTTTTCCCAGTTAGTAAGAGAAACATCAATTGAACACGTTTTACCTAGGTGGAGAAAATAATTTAAGCAGGTAACGTGCATACCAAAATAAAAAAAGATATTATTATGACTTCTTCATCATTAGTTGCCATGATTAGCTCTTTCAGCGGGGAAAAGGGGAAATGCATGCAGTGTTGGAGGTTGGCTGGCCAACAAAATAAATATTTGATAATTTGATTAGATTTGCATGAAATTGATTGGGAGATAGAGAAGCTTCTTTTGTCCTTTATAGAATTTAAATATTATTTACTTTAATAGTAAATTATACTTTCAATTATATCATTGCAAACTTTGGTTTCTCTCAATTCATATGTTATGGTTATTCTTTCGAGAATTTTTTGATTTGTGATTTAATTGTAATTTGGGTCCAAACTTTCTACTAATCTATTGCTTTCTAATAATCTGTTATTACTTAGGTTTGAGTATTATAATTTAGATAAAACATTCAAGCAAGCCAAAGATATTTCTCATTTTATTTCACTCATTTTTAGGTTTAATATTCTCCTTTATTAATGTATTTGCTTCCATGAGTGTGAATTAGTAGTCTCTATTTTATACTTTTTTTTTCTTATAACTAGTGATGTTTAATTGATTTGTCCTTTGCTCATTTTTTTTTTCCTCTTAATTTCTCTTATACTGATTTTATTTATCCAAAATCTTAAGCTGTACTAATTTCATAATTACAAATACTTGAAGAAGACGGTGGAGCATATCTAATCATTCGAACTATAGAAGAAAAAGTTAGATTAAGAAATATTCCAAATTAAATTCTTATTTCAATTCTTGACTTTTATACTTAATTTTTTTATTTTATATTTAATATTCAAAGTTAATTAACTTTTTTCTCTTTAATTCATTTTAAATTGTAATAATTACAAAGTTAAATAT
>Ga0123340_1003744_pt1 | contig 14287 bp, 19 predicted proteins | sample SirMexnodulemix_FD_89961 | JGI IMG/M metagenome (GOLD analysis project Ga0123340, IMG submission 89961) | Root nodule microbial communities of legume samples collected from Mexico - Siratro Mexico nodule mix | ecosystem: Host-associated > Plants > Roots > Nodule | place: Mexico: Nepantla... | reverse complement strand
TTTCGATACAAAATGATAAACCGATCAGAAGACGGTTAATTACAAAATAATCATTAAACATTGGCCGAATATACAAGCCACCAAAAAATCATGACCACACACGGTCGCCAAAGAAGAACCTAATCTAACATATTCACATTAGGGGAAGCCGTCTACTCTACCCCGGCCGCCTCCTCCCCGCCTTCACCACCACCTTCCTCGGCCAGTTCATCCTCCTCACCACTGTCAGGAATCTCAGACAACGGTAATAACTCACCATTAAAGAAAGCCTTCTGATTGTTGAAATTCCCGTCATCAGTGGGAATCTTATAAAAGAAAGCCGCCTGCTGAACAGCCAGCTCGAACCCCTTATCGTGTTGTTCAATGACATGATCCTTGAGTTCAGCCAGCTGCTGATCCAAATGTGCCATGCGGCGGCGATCTTCGTCACGACAAGCCTTTAGTGAGGCTACCTCCTCCTCTAGCTCCTCCACCTCCTCGCGGAGGTCGGTTGCCCTCTTGTTCGACTGTTCCTCCTTCATCTCGGTAACCGAACACCTCTCTCGGAGCATGCCTATCTCCGCCTTCGCCTGCTCCAGCTATTGTTCCAAATCCTTGTTCTGACTGGCTAGGTCGATGTTGGTCGAGAGAGCAGACTTCAGCTAGGAAGCAGAGTTCTCTAAGTCAGCTTTCAACTTCTCCACGTCTTCGCCACCTTTCTTCATCAGTTCGTCACCCATAATACGCCCGACCAGCAAGGTGAGAGTGGCAAGCTCCAAAAAAGCTGTGTGGAGGTCGAAGTGAGTAGTTTTGGCCGAGTAGGGACCAGCTTCGTAGTTGTCAAGTTGAACGCTGACCCGATTAGATACCATGAGGTCATATTTCAGGAAATCCATGCCTACAGGCCGGTCCCCAGAGGTAGTCGACATTCGAAGCCTAGTCGGTGATTAGCGGGAGGACTTGTCTTTTTTGTGCTCCCTATCCTTCCTCTTTTTCGGGCGAGGAGTCGTGTGAGCGAGAGGAGTTGACTATGAGGGAGGTTGGATGACCGATATAGGCTTTACAGCAGATGGAGCCTCCTTAGCCTGTGAAGGCTCAGCCACCCGAGGCCTTTTTCCCTTGTCGGCCGACTTCTAACCGGTCGATGGTCGAGAAGCCACAAGCCTCTTCAAAAGCAGATTCCCACCGGGCGGAGCCATTGACAGTATGATATATGCAACACCAGCAAAGTCAATCAAGAGAAACAAGATAACCAAATATAAAACAAATTCTCTTACCAACAACGGCACGGGCCGGATCGTCAACGGAGTAACACCCTATAAGTCTTCGGGTGGATATTTGGCGGGACAGCTGATCCAAAATTCCGATGACCAGGAAGTCCTCGGTTGTATAGTCCGACTACGGCCATAACGTAAACTTGACAAGTTTTCTCGTCCAATATAAAGGGAACTTAGGCACCCCGTCATCATACACATACCGGAAGCCCTCTCCCTTTATTATCACTTTGAAAAAAGTTTCTTTAAATTGTTTGTAGGAGGATGTATAGGGGGCCAACAGTCGGTTTTTATTCTGACTAACCAAAGAAAGTCATCCCACCTTCTTACCCGGACGAGTACAGTAATGATGGAGGAAGAGCGCCGGTGTGGCGGTTAAACCCAACCCCAAACACAGCATCCGGAAACCCCAGATATAAGCTCAATTACTCGGATGAAGCTGGGTAGGAGCCACATTTAGCGCCCTCAAAACTCCAATGCTGAACTCATCGAACGACAACTGAAGGTGGGAATCCCTAAAAACTTTGGCATACATAAAGAAAAACGGATCAGGAGAAGATCCCTGACCGTGAAAGACCCGATCGGATAGAAAATTACGACGAAAGTCGAATATGTCGCTGGGAAGGTAAGGATCGAATATATCTACACTATCAACAAAAGATTGAACAGAAGAGGTGGAAGTAAATACAGATGTGGCTTTCGCCACTTTGGAATCTAACCAGTCGGTTTCGAAAGGAGAAGGCTCGGAATTTCCATCAGAACCATCTCGGTCAGACGAACCTATAACCACATCGTCGACCTGTTCGATCCTTGGCCTCTACGCACTTCCCGGCTCATCAAGGAACCCAAGCTGCCGCTAATATCACGTTCTTCACTACCCCGCACAGATCCACCCGAAGACCGAAAGCTCTCCAAAGACGAGTAACTAGAAAAAGAATCCATTGTTACCTCAATAAAGACAGACCGACCGGTTTGTATGAATGGAAGACCGAGTACAGGAAGGAGGCAAAGAGTTGCAGAAGTAAGAATTTCGTTCCACCGCAAACCTTATTTATAAAGGCGGAAGTTCAACCGTCGCACAACCAGCACCGTCCGATTCCAACCAGATCAAGGGCTCACAGCAACAGGCACATCATGTCATCACGACTCTCGAGAGCGCGCGAAAAACCCTTTGCGACCTCTAATTCCCTCTTCTGAATATATGACGGACCAGTCGACTGAATTGTTCTCTTACTCCCTGATTATAAAATCCTTTTCGGTCATTACATTCCCTCAAGGACTTGAGGGGCCTATGTACTACATGGTAGACCGAACACCAAAAATCAACACATAGTTGCATGACCGACCGACTAATGTTCGGTCGGAAGACCGAGAATTTGCAGGGCCATACAACTCTCTCTACAATTGACACGTGGCACCAATCAGATAAGAAGCCACATTGGGCCGTAGGCCCATCCACTTAAGGCCCACCTAAATGAGTATAAAAGACAAGGGAACCCCACAAAATAAAGTACTATTACTTGACCCAATTTTATCTGACTTTTTATTAGAACATATACTGACTTGAGCGTCGGAGTGCCTGCAAGACTTCCTCCCAGGACAATGCACCATCAGAACCAAGAAAGAAAGATAGTTTGACTTTATCACAGAAAAATACCTAAGAGGAACTATGGGAGCCGACTGGTCTCCTATAATAACAATTTTGTATGTTAAGCAGTAGAAAATGGTTTTGGTTCGCATTTCTTGGCAACAAAACAAACATCTCTGCATCTTATTTCCCTCAAAGATATTTTCAGAAAAAATGAGGTGGGAATAGAAAAATCTCAGTGCAACTGAAAAAACGAGTCAGTTTCAACCACACTGCAAAATCACACTCAAAGTTTCAAGCTTTCAAGTCGCAACCACCAATGGTCATAGTCGCATTATCCTCCTCTCTTCCCGCCGGGAGGAACCTCTTCTCCTCCTTACCGTCAACGCCGCCACCCGCCGACCGCACTGCCGCCGTTTCCGCCACTCCACCACCGCCAATCCCCGTCCCCAAGTACCTCCCGCCGCGAAAATCCCAAAACCCTCCTCAACCCCCGACCCCGAATCCCGGCCTCAAATACCACCGCCACTCCAAGTACCTCAAGCGCGTGCCGCGCGACGGCGTCGTCGTCTCCGATGACGCGGACCGCTCCGTGATTATCGGTGAGTCCGGCGTGTCGTACCTGCTCCCCGGTGCGCCGTTCGAGTTCCAGTTTAGCTACTCGGAGACGCCGAAGGCGAAGCCGATCGCGATTAGGGAGCCGGCGTTCCTGCCTTTCGCGCCGCCCACGATGCCGCGGCCGTGGACGGGGAAGGCGCCTCTGAAGAGCAAAAAGAAGAAGATTCCACTGTTCGACTCGTTCAATCCTCCACCGGCCGGCACGAAGGGCGTGAAGCGCGTGGAAATGCCGGGGCCGTTTCCCATGGGGCAGTTCCCGAAGGAGGGTAAGACGAGGGAAGAGATTCTCGGGGAGCCTCTGAAGAGGTGGGAGGTACAAATGCTTGTTAAGCCCATGATGGCTGATAACCGCCAGGTTAATCTTGGAAGGGATGGATTAACGCATAACATGCTGGAATTGGTACATTCACATTGGAAGCGTAGCCGTGTCTGTAAAGTTCGTTGTTTAGGTGTTCCAACTGTTGATATGGATAATGTTTGCCATCATATTGAGGTTCGGTGTCCCTTTTCTTTAAGCTTGATTCGTAATTTTGTGATTGCAAATTTCTTACATCAGAATGTATTTCCGATTTTGATACCAAGTACCAACATTTGCACCAGATTATTCCTGGGCATGTTTTCAAGAAATGAAAACACGTTAGGGCCTGTTTCTTCAAAAGATTATTTTTTATGATTTTAACTTAAGCATATAAGCTTTCGCTTTTTCTTCTCCTATAAGTATTTTTGGATAAGGATATCCAAATATGCTCTTAGATAGAGAACTTTTAGACTATTTCCAGTGCTCAATTGCTTCCAAAGATTGCATATAATTAAGCATAACAAAATTTTATCCGTTAATAGGAGGTCAATTGTAAGAGTTAGAAATTTAAGTTAACACTTACTTTAATGGGGAAATATTTTAAGTTAACACTTACTTTATCAACCTCAGCATTGAAGTGAGTCTTGTATAAAGTGTTTAAATCCATTTAGCATTCTAGAGCCTACAAAATTAACATATGCAACTCATTTAAGCACTCATTGCATTGTGGATGCTCTGAGCTGTAAATATTTTCAGTGTTTTTGAAATTGCAGTCTTTGATAGATTTTTACAATCCACCAATGACAAATAAATGTTCTCAGCACTGGTGCACATATGATTTGGCTGTACTTGAGCGAGTAGGAAATTTCGTTTACAAGGGGAGACTGGCTTTGAAAGTTGTTGTAGCCTTTCTTCTCTTTTCACATTAATGTTTTTTAATTTTTATCTAAGTAATAAGAAGGTAGCAATATTCGGTTGAATTTTTCTGACAGGTTCTGTTTCATAGTTAAGGCATTTTCTTGTCTTCAATGAAGTCTTCAGTTCATAGTTAGATTGAGAATAATTTTATTGATGCTTTGTTTGAGTCAAACTTTGTATGTCATGGCAGGAGAAAACTGGGGGGAAAATAATTCATCGAGCTGGTGGTGTAGTGTACCTTTTTCGTGGCAGAAATTACAACTATAGAACTCGTCCACAGTATCCAGTGATGCTCTGGAAGCCAGCTGCTCCTGTTTACCCAAAACTTATAGAAGATGCTCCAGGAGGATTAACAAAAGCTGAAGCTGATGAATTACGGATGAAGGGGAAAAGCCTGTTACCAATTTGTAAATTAGGTAACCATCTAATGGGATCGATTTCTGTCTTTCTCATGCACATGCACACATAGCATGAAGAAATTTGACAATATTGTGTACCCTTTCGCCTTTATTTGTCTTGCCTGGAGCAACTGAAGTCACAGAAGTTAAGGCAAGACTTTGTCTAAACTCGAAGTCTTTATTTATACATATTTTTCAAAGGTCATGGAAATAAATTTTGGTGCCATTAATAGTTGTCTGAGTTCTGCAATTTCAGAGTTCATTAGGATTGATAATTGATAGAAATGGTTCAGAATCTAAATTAAAGAATGATATCTTTTTTGGGAAACCAGATCCTTTTTGTTGTGCCAATGTGGTAGCAGCCTTAGGCTAGGATTAAAAGATAAACAAAATGAATGATTTACCTAGATATTCAAGATTTCAGGATTCTTCCCCTGTCCCCACTCTTTAATCTTCTCATCATTCTCTATCAACCTTCCCTCTTTATTTATAGGCAACATGCAATATTTCTTCTACTATCTCTGCCCATCCAATTACCCTATCTAACTAACTCCCTATATGTCAGAAACAAAGTGTGGAAAGTATACTCTATTTAAAGACCAACTGGGTTTAGGAAGAGAGAGTTTGGTGATGCTGTGGAATGTTGTCTGTGAAGACAGGTTTTATCCTGTGTGAAAGGAACAATCGGTTCCTTTGTGAGAACTGTATTCTTTTGTTTTTCATCAATAAAGAGGTCATTTAGAATTATATTGATTTCTTTCTCTTCCGAGCGGGTTAGTTAGTGGAGTGGGTGAAGCGGTGCTAGTGGGGTAGTTGGGAGTGCATTCTTCAAAGGAACCTAACACCATAAGAGACACGTAACAAACTAGTGAAGGGTACTGATCAATAATATGGGAGTATCACTGACACTGCATATTAGGACTAAAAAGAAGGGAACATAAGGGTTCGTGAAACTACTTAGTTAAGGGAACCAATAAAATAAAAATGGAGAATGAAGGTTAAAAGATTATCCAGACAGAGTAGTAGAGCATGTTCAGGGGAAACTCTTGTAAGATAACTCTTTCACCCCTTCTCTGTCGTTCTGCAATTTTTCTCTTTTTCTTTGTTTATATCTATCAATCTTTCAATGCTCTGTAACAATTTGTCTAACCTTCTGGATCTCATTGGCAAATAAGTAGAAAGTTTTATCTCTTGAAGAAATGACCACAGATCAGGCCTACAGCCTCTTTCATTATTTTCCAGAATTTCTGAGATTAAGAAGAGTATTGATAGAATTGAAGACCTTAAGTAGTAAATATTTGCATAACATGATGAAGAAGTATGGAACTGGTCTTGAAGTGAAACAGGCAAAAGCACAAATGTGGTTAGGCTTTCCTTCATCACAATTGAACAAGAAGAGGGAAAATGTGGAAGAAGGGTGTTAAGAATTTGGAATTGATGAACTTGTTCTTGGTTGAAGACAGTCCTAGTTCCAATGGAAGCATTGCATCATTGAGTTGGATGTCAGAGCAGCAAAATGGAATAGTCGTTAAATAAGGTGCTGGAAAGCAAGAAACGAAAGAGGGTCCGGACAAGTGACAGAACAGAGGATGACCCTGTGGCAGAGGTGGTAGTAGTAGAAGTTGAATCTGTAGATGCAACAATTAATGGGTCTTCAAATCTCGGCTTTGGTGTATATAGAAGAATGGTAGAAACTGGTTCAAATTCAAATCGATGAAATTTTCATTCTTATGCAAATATATTGATTGCTTCAGCTGCTTTTTAAATACAATGGGTATCTTGTGTTGTGAGAAATTTGGTAAGTGTGGATTTCTCACCCACATTTTCTTTGAAATAAGATATGGATTGGAATAGTGGCACATGTCAATTATGTACACATGCAATAATGGAATTCCAGAAAATGGGCAGCTTGTTTGCCAAATTGGCCAAGCCAAAGCTTGGCTTAGGGTTTATGTTCTTGAAAAAGTAGATAGACATAGAAAATTTGTCCATTCAGGTCATTTTTTGAATAATGGGCAAATCCTCCCAAGTCTCTGGAAAACAAATTATTATTTGAAAATGAAAGTCTGACTTCTGTCAGGATTTTGTCCTCACACGTTCCTGAGTGAGGAAAATATGAATTCACTATTAAGTGCTTTGAGCTTAGAGGATTGAGGCACAACCCCTTGCTCTAAAAATTTTATTGCTAAGAATAAGAAAAAAATAGTTCATGGTTTCAGGCTCAAGCAGATAGATACATTTACTGTCAAGCTTTGACCCCCAGAACAAGCCTAGATTCACTATGTTTTTCTTGGCTGTTGAATTTCAAAGGTACATGGTATTGTTAGGACAGAGGGGAAGAAAAGTAGTTAGAGACCGTTAGAATAGTTGGTTAGTTGGAATCAGTTAGATAAATTACGGAGGAATTGATTAAGTATGAAAGGATTTATTCTGACAATTAAAAAGTTTGAGGGGAAGGGACCACTCTGTGAAGGGGAAATCCTTGTAGGAGAGTTCTTTTGTTATCAGTCATTCAATAAATTTGTTTCTATCATTCTCTCTTTTCTTTCATGGGTTCGTATAATGTTCAAATAAAATATTTGACTATGGGATGCTATGGGCTTTTCAAGATGAAATATTCCTGGATAGTAGAGTAAGTATGTGAGGTGATGAAAATAGAACTAGTCAAAAATCTGATAGTTAAAGGAAACACAATTAAAATCTAGAAGTAAAATGGATGAATTGTCATTATGTTTGATGTTACGTTTCCTGATCTGTATGTTTATCCTATAACTTTCTCCAATTTTGAATTTTTATTGATATTACATTCTTTATTTAGCTGATTACACATTAATTTAAGACATAAGTTATGGTTCTTATTTCTAAATTTATACCTCTAATTTACTTCTATAATGTTACAGCAAAAAATGGAGTATATACATCCCTTGTAAAGGATGTCAGAGATGCTTTTGAAGGAAGTATTTTGGTGAAAGTTAACTGCAAGGGATTGGATCCTAGTGATTACAAGAAAATAGGTGCCAAACTCAAGGTATCAACATAATAGACTTTGTATATCAACTTGTTGCTTTTGCTCCCTGTTTGCTGTGGTGGCTTGCTTTGTTCTTTTTGTGCCTTACTAGTTATGGTCGTAACAAACAATTTTTATATCTTTTCTGGGTATTAAGTCAATAAAATGAATTCAAAGTGTAGAAGGAAGTCATAAATGTTCAAAGGAAATGAGAAAAACATACTAGCTTTGGAGAGGAAAATATTAGATTCAATATGGTATTTGTTCAGTATCCAATATAAATCTTTAACTTATTCTATTCAGGGATGCAAAGTTTGGCTTGTGATGCAATTTACTAAATTTGGTGGAAGCAGTTGGCAATATGTCTATATCTATGAGTGTTCACGAATGGGAACCCTTTTTGGTTAAATCATATCGCCGGATGTAATTACTATAATCCAATTTCAGAATAATGCAATTCGAAAGTTACATGCCAAGAGGATTGCAATTCTTTTGAAGCCTTTCATTCGTGGGTATGAATCTATATATATTATTGCAAATGGAGAAAATGAAAGGAGTTTATTCATTGAACAGAAATAGGAGAGAAACTCTCCTCCAAGGCTTTTCTCTTCATCTGTTTTTAAACTTTGCAGCTGTTTGGTTCACCAAAATTCTTGAATGACTCCTTTCTACCCTTGTTCATGCTAGAACAATAGGTTCTAGAAGGGGGATTGAATAGAACACTAAGCTCTTCTTGCAATCAACTCAGATTAGACCGTCTAGCATCAAAATAATCAATAGTTTTATACTGGTTCACACAAACACAGATTATGTTCAATTCTCTCTTAAGACAACTTTTTAAGAGGTTCCATTAATCAAACAATGAATACAATGAGTACATAAATCACTCCTAATTATCATGAGTACACAAACCACTCTTAATTATCACGAATAAACATACAACTCTTGATTATCCCATCTTAATCTCTCCCAAAAGCTAAGATATCAAAACAAGTAACAAATAACTCTAAAAAGAGAAGAGATTTTAAGCACACCACAAAAAAATTTAGCAAACATATATGCATATTAAATATCAGTTTGTGGTTATCCTGCTATCCGATATCCCACTTTTACAGTCAACTACTCTGCTCCACTATCTGGAAATGACAGCTAACCAAGTCATATATTGTAATTGGAGAGCTTATACCTTTGTAAACCCCACACTAGAATCTCATACTTCCAATGTGGGACGTAGGTCCTATACCTCGTAAAGTGGGTTGGTGGGGATTATCGGGTGATGATTATTGGGGTGCCAACGGAGAGGGGGAAGTGATTAAGGATAGAGCGAGTCACATTTGGTGTCAAATGAAGTTAGGAAGTGGTTGTGGTGAGTCAAGCAGTTTGAGGTGGTTATCGATTTAGGTTTGTAAGGCATACAGTTGAGTGATAATAGCTTTGAGGTGATCTTCAAGGGTGGTGAATGTGGGTGTGGAAGGAGAGTGAGCTGATGAAAGAACCAATTGATAGAGTGCTAAAAGCTACATACTTTAACATACCTAGGACTATCATTAGAGGCTATGATGAAAAAGATGAAAAGGCTATTGAAAAGATAAATACAATAAAGCAACATGTAAGGAGTAAAGACCCAGAAACTTGTTATCTCATAGTTTAGGATTGAAGATAATGTTATAATTTGACCGCAAACGTGACATATTCTCACAAGCTGGATCGCTATTCAAGTATATGGTGTATAAATCAGCAAGCCCTTCTGGCACCTTCCATAAAACTGACTAGCCAGTAGAAAGTCATTGAGTGAAGAAATCACCCCCTTGCGATTTCTGTCTCAGTAGAGACACTGCCTGAACGAGTGAGTTGGACAGACTACTACTTTTTGCAAGCTCGTGAACAACTCATCTTGCTTTCTCTTTGTTAATGTTGAGATCTGATGGGATTTTTTCATATACCTCCTCGTCATCAAACTCTCCAGTACCATAAGAGTAAATATCATCAACAGTTTTTTTGAAGAGGATCTCTCTCAAGTTCTCAGATACCGTACTGTCTAATTCAACATCGACTTCCTTATCTGCTTCATATTAAGCCTACCTTGAGTTACAGCAGTCTTGATTATTTTCTGAGGTTATTCTTGAGGTAAGCGTACTTGCTTCTGGAGGTTACTAAGCTGCTCCACGCTGGCCTTTGTCTACTGACCATCAGCTAAAATGACCTCAGCTAGTTTCCTAAAAGCATGTCAGCTAGACCCGTGCACTTCCACTATTTTATTACCACTCAATCTCAGGGTACCACTTAATCATCCTTCTTTGTAGTCATCTGAGCACCAAATTGAACCCTTGTCACTTCACCAGTTAGACAGAAAAGTAAGTATTTATTGTAAAGATCAGTCTATCCCTTTCAGGAGGATCATCTTCAAGAGTAATTTCTGTCTGGCCAGGTTTGCCCTACTTTTCCGTAAGATCTTCATTCAGTCTTATTTTCTTGACTGTCTGAAGTGACTCCCATTCGTCACTCCCGTTTGTCATCCACTTTGTGTAATGTCCTCTTCTTTCAAGGGTTCTTCAGTTGAAATCTCACTCGGCTCTCCTATAATATCCTCCATCAATTTAGTTACAACTAAGGTGTTGAAAGCTATCATCTTCTTTAATTCGTTTGCAGACTCTGTACGATTTTCAGCAGCTCGGGCACATTTAATTAATAAATATCTTCCTTACTGCCTTTTTTGGAATAGACATAGCAACCTCCCTAGTAAGTCAAGTCACAGGCCATGTGCTGCTTTTCTTACTGCTTTCTGGATTTCAGCATCATATCCATCGACCTCCTGTGGAATCGTCCTTGACAACCTTTTCAAACAAACTGCCTCAGATACCTGAATGAGCTGCTTCAACTATCTGTAGAGGTATGCGAAGCATTCTTCACTCGCTCCAAACCGTACTTATCCAAGCCGGTCACAAGACGAATGGATACCACTTGTAGATCATCTTTTATCAGTAATTGAATGTACAGAAGGCATAATTTTATTCATATGTAAATCAACGTATGCGTAGAACATGAGCAGAACAGAAACTATAAGTTGATAAACTGATAAAAGATAGTACCAAAAAAATAGGATAAAACAGATTTATCCTATTAGGCAAGATGATTTTTATTTATAAAAAACAACATAAAGATTAATAGATTCTATTTGTTAATTAGTTCCAACAGTTATATCTTCAACAAATCCTATATATTAAATAAAAAAACTTAATGAATGACAACCTTACAAGTGTTTTCATCTAATTTTTATAAATTTAAAATAAAATCAAATAATATTAAAAGATAATGTCTTAGGCAAGTCCGATAAATTCTCAGTCATTTAATCTTGTTTCTTTCCGGCTTCGAGCCCATTCTTCAGTGTCAGCTCTGGGCAAAATGAGGGAATTGTTACAATTTATTACTGCAACAATTATGCATTTTCTTTATAGTCTTTAATATATTTGTTCATAATAATACAAGGTCACATTCAGTTTAGGTATTGCCATAATAATTTGAAATAGAATCCGGTGCTTCATGCATTTTGATCGTCTTGTGTTGGCAGGATTTGGTTCCTTGTGTGCTGTTGTCTTTTGATGATGAACAGATATTGATGTGGAGGGGCAAAGATTGGAAATCAAGGTACCATCAACCTGTTCCAGTTTTTACACCTTCAAAACCAGCTACAGGGAATTCAGAAAATTCAGGTAAATTCGGTTGAAACCATTTTGTTTTTGAATGTCCTGTCCCCATTGAACTCTTTTATAATTAATAACCGTATGCATACATGTTTGTGTATAATAATTATTAGATATTCTTAGTGTAGTGCAAGGGACGTGCAAAAATGGGAGTTCCCAGTATAAATCCTAAAACGGAAAAGAAAAGCTTACTGAAATGAAAATTCAGAGATACAATTAATTAGTATCTTATGTTCACAATAGGGTGATTGTAATCAATCCTGGCTCTCGAAAAGAAATGGTTTGTTCTTAAAACAGACTAGGAGTTTAGGACATGCATTTAATGCAATTCCCCCGCTGATCATGCTCCAATAAGTACTCAAATCTATCTCTCTCTCCCTCTCCATGTATTTCAATGGATTTTATTATACAAATTTAAGGAATGACTATTAACAGAAACACATTAGAAAAGCATTGCTTCGAGGTTTCATGAATTTTGTCGAAGGTGATTGCTTGTTTGGGGTATAGTTGAATTAACCTCGAGTTTGGTAGCCTTTATGTTGTAGGGAAGCTTACACAATTGTTTGGCGCCTTTATATAGGGATATTATGAGGGAATTAAGTAAAGAAATTTTACCGTTGCTTTATGTTTTTCAAACGAGACAAATTCAGTTGCACACGTGGAGATGCATCTAATCTAAGGAAGTTCGTTGAAATTCCTTATGTAATACCTTCATTATGTTATTTTGTATGCGAAGGTAACTCATTTTACCCGGATGATTTTTCATTGCATTGAGATTAAGTCTCTCACTTTATCCACTAAGTTGCAAATGTGGTGACCGTAAAAGCTATGATAAACATTCTATGTTCGGTGGTCTTTTCCCTACCGCTCGTTGATTATTCTACTGCTGTCTGTTATACTGCTTTCACATGCATATGTTCCTTTAATTTTTTAAAATGTATTTACAATCAGCCTCCAAGAATTGTTATTTCTTTCCTGCGCCATAGATGAATTATATGAAACATTTTTATCCGTTCGTTTGATATTGGTAAAATATCAATTGAACATATGCCGAGCAACATTGTAATGTTTTGACAATGTTAATCAGGTGAGGCTGATGACAACCAAACTGAGCATAGCGACAACAATGTAGTGAACACAAGCCCAAAAATGTTGTCTCTGTGGAAGCGTGCAATTGAGTCAAGCAAAGCTTTGTTGCTGGATGAATTTAATCTTGGTCCTGATTGTCTCTTGGAGAAGGTAGAGGAATTTGAGATTGCTTCACAGGCTTTGGAGCATTCCCATCCAGCATTTAGTTCGTCATTTAAGGAAAATGACCCAGAAGGTTCAACTGCAAACTTTGAAAATAGCTATTCTAGTGACGACTTTCCTGCTGAAGAGGAGGATGAAAATGAGGATGAAGAAGATTATGATGACTACCATGATGAAGACGATGACTCGTATGTAGTGGACACATCAGCTCAACCCGGATCATTAGGTGTTGATGTGATTGTCAAAAAGCTAAACCAAAGACCATTTGAGTAAATACTAAATTCAAAATAAAAATGACAATTAGCAGGCATGAAATGTAAATTGAGTAAAAAAAAAAAAATTAGTCATCTCATCTAAATAACTAAATGTTAAAAAAATGAAATTGCATGAAAAAAACTTGTTATTTAGATTTAGTTTGAAAAGACTAAATTGTTCTTAAATATAATTTTTAATCTTACCTATAATTAATGGAGTTGGAAAGATATTTTAAAATATATTTAATGGTAATAATTTAAGTAATTAAGAATTAATTAAGAGTAGTTCAATTTGATTAAATTTATTAAACTATATACTGTGGATTAATTAATCTAAATCAAATCATTTTTAGAATTCTGTTAGAAGTTTTTTTCTTGTAAGAAAAAGACATACATTTTGTCAATGACATACTTCAAGAATTCTGGTTAAAATATTAAAAGGCTTTTTCTTATAAAAGACAACACACGATATTGCATTAAAAAGTTGTAAAAGAGTGTACTTCGATGCATTTTAAATGTGAGAATAGAAATGTAAATGAATTTCTATATGTGAATTATTTAAACTTTTATTGGGTTAAATATATGATTAACCTCTTAACTAACGGAATAAGTATGTTTTTTGGTAAGATGAAATAATTAATTTGGTTTTGTACGTGCATGTATATGAATTCTATCGTAGACAATTAAAATTTATATAAGAACTTGCATGGATATTGAAAACTTATTTAATATTTTATTCAACTAAATATATACATTATAATTCTATTTACAAAAAGGTTGTGTTTAAAGAAATTGTAAACGCTATTTACAAACTTACTTCAAAATGAAAAATTACATAATCATTTTGATTTTAATTTATTGAAAATTGTGAATTTTGGAAAATTTTATTTCTCATTGGAATCTCTCATAATTCTATGATTTAATTAATTTATTTATAAGTAAATTCATTCATAAAAATTGAATCAGATCAAATTTATCCGTTTAATTCCATAGAAGGATAA
>Ga0123340_1003742_pt1 | contig 14292 bp, 21 predicted proteins | sample SirMexnodulemix_FD_89961 | JGI IMG/M metagenome (GOLD analysis project Ga0123340, IMG submission 89961) | Root nodule microbial communities of legume samples collected from Mexico - Siratro Mexico nodule mix | ecosystem: Host-associated > Plants > Roots > Nodule | place: Mexico: Nepantla... | reverse complement strand
ATTCTTCACTCTTAATGTACATTTAGTTCAAAATACCAAATTTTATCAAAATATATCTATTAATATTTTACTCTTTTAATTATCGATGAGGTCAGCAGTGACAAGAAACAATAAATAATTAAATTAAAAATTGAACAATGGTATATATAATTCAATCTATAACTTTATATTAGAAGAATATAACTTTTTAAATAGTTTTTCTGTAATTTTTTAATAAAACTATTTTAATTTTTTTTATTTTATTCAAAATAACAAAAGGATAGGAATTTTTCATTTTGCCGGTTCCTTCAACAAGTTCATAAATGCGATCAGATGTTTTTCCACCTATCCTTTGATAGTTCACGACAGCTAAATTGTTGTGTGAAATCAATTGCTTTCCTTACAATCATTTTCTCATCAAATTTCACTCTTCCCGGTTCAAGTGCATGTCCCATAAGTGCAGGGTCCATGCCAAATTCTGAAGGCAAAAAACGCTATACAGCAAACAAAATTATATTGATTACATAAGTGTGATTCAAATACAATAACCATCTTAAAAGTAATAATAAATTAAAAGTTCTTACTGTCACAGAATATAGTCATTACTAAAATATATCATTCAATTTATCTAAAATTTTATATATGCATGATTAAGATTATAAAAGTGATTCACCGGTTCTATTCAAATGTAAAAATGAAAATGTACTATAATTATAAAATTTGAGCCAAAACAAATAATTTTTTCATAAAACTTTGAAATTATCTACATACTATTTTTATTCTCATTATAAGGTTGTGAGCCACATTATATCTGTTAATGAACTGGGCGAGACCAAGATTGTTGTTTCAAAACCAACACAGTAATTAGTCATATCAGTTAGGAGCAAAACTCACATCATTGAATGATTTCTCACCTTTCATTAACATCAATTAGCATACACTAATTACACTTTCACTCAAAACCTGATTAAACAATACACAGACCAGTGCAATTTCTTCGGACCTACTCTTCTTATTGCCCTTTTCCCATGGTTCTATAACATTTGTTGCTAAACCAATTCACACCAAATCTCGTGCTGAATTTGGCATCTTATACTTGATTTGTCTTTGTCTTTTAAGGCTTGAAGGCTAGAAACCACTGATCTAAAAATGGTTATGTGCCTTAGATTGACTTGAACACTTTTTTAACATATTCTTTTATTCATTAAAGTTTATTGAAAATTATAATTGAATCTTCTTTGTCTAATTATGCTAAGTAGTTGTTAATAAACTTATAGAAAGAGTTTATTATAACATAGTCATGAGAAAGCAAAAAAATTACATATACATCAGTTTGCATAACAACACTTTTTTTTTTTGTTTATATTCATGTCATAATCAAGATGACAAGAGATAAACACAAATTGGTGTTATGTAAAGTTGTAGGTGTGTCACATATATACGAAAAACACATACCTTGACATTTCCTGCAACTTTGATGGCCTCAATAAGTTGGAGCTGCAGCAATAACTTGTGAGAGCGAAAATGAACCCCAGACAAGGTGCAAATCCCAACATCCACAAGTTTCACAGCATCCACCAAGCTCTGGTGATCAAAAAAAGAAGCCTCCACAAGGTGAGCACCTTGCTTCTTGAATGAAAGCAACATCTGCAACTTCTCAATATCTAACCCCAATTCTGGACGTTGAAGGTTTCATAATACAAAGAAAAACTCTATCACTAGTACAAAGCAGTAAAGTCTTGAAACACAAGTTTTTAAAATTTCCCCCCTTAAAGTGTGACATGGCTGTTTAAACCATTTTTTTTTATCAGCACTTGGCAATTGCAGCAAATATGCAAAATGCAATATGAAGCTGCATCAAGCCAAAATAATAAAAGAATTAATAAGACACTAGCTCTGTAGTATGAAGCAAGTATAATGTAATATAGATTAACAGAATAAGTAGAACATGGAAAACCAACCAAACTTCAGTGCACTATCCGTCTTGCATAACATAGATAATCATTAGCAAGAACCATTTTGCACAATTAACTACTCATTTTGGTTAGATTATTTAAGAGAAAAAATCACTTTTTTAATACCAACATCCAGAGAGAGATTTTAAAAACAAAGCAATTGTATCCAGGGAAATAAATTTCTTCACAAAAACGCACTAAGTTAAGATATCTCTTTGCCTTTAACAACAAAGAGACCCTGTACTACACCTAAACCGTTTTGTTCCTAGGTGATATTGATATGCTTGTCAAGGTAAGGACTAAGAAGGAACAAAACAGCTTACCTCATAGCAAATAGAGAGGCCTGTACCAAAGAACAGCTTATAATTTCGGGTTTGAAATTTGGGGATTTTGAGATTGCTTAAGTTTGTTTAGGTGTAAACAAGATAAAAACACATGAGTGATGAGCGTGGCAACATCTGTGAAGAAAATGAGGGTTTAATTAATTTAGGGTTTATTTAATTTGTGAACAAGGGTGAAAATGTGAGGTAACCTAAATTGGAAAAAAGGGAAATTGAAGAAGGGAGTGAGTGTGTTACTTGAATGCTAGGAGAATCGAAGTTCATGACGCCGATCTTGGCGGCGACATCGTCCAAAACGCGGAGGCCCACGCGGTCATTGAAGGAGGCATTGCGAATTAAGTCGACAACGTCGATCTGGAGTAGATTGATGCGTTTGACGGCGATGGTGGCGATGACCTAACAGCTGTTGTGGAGTTATTGTAAGAAGCTAGGATGGTGGCTTTGCCGAGGAAGATGTTGCAGTACATGACGGCGAAGCTGGACTGGCAGTATCGGATGCCAGTTCGGGTTGATGGCAGAGAAGAGAAGGTGATTGGTGAGGGTGAGAGAGGTTGTGGAGGGGGATTGGGTGTTTCACTAGAGTAAATGAGAGTTAATGTTTTGGGTCTGTGAGTTTATTTTGCTGAAGGGAATATTTTTTTACTTTTAAATTGTTTATTTTACCCATGGATTTTATATTTTATCCACTGTATCATTTTTCTCACCGCTTAGTATCCGTATGTAATCTACTTTTTTTAACTTTTCCATTTTTTTAAAGTATGGTAATATTACCTACCGAATTTTGAGTAGATAAATTTAATTTATATATGGAAAAAAGTCCATGGGTAAATATCCGTGGGAAATAGAGCTTTTCCTTGTAGTGAAGAAAGGCAAGTTGATTATGAGATGTGGAATCCAATTTGTCAAACTTATTTATATACTCAAGTGACCCTTGATTAATGTTTCCTCTTCTGTGATGAGATGAAGAATCAGATGAAGAATCAGTTTCGATACTTTTTCTTATTAAAACAATTATCACAAACACAAACCCCTTTGTTGATAAAAAAACACCACCCACTTTCCTCTATGGTTTCGTATTTTGGTTACTTCTTCATGTTTGACCTCAAGCTTAGTGTACCACTACTTTGATTGCTCTCACTCCATTGATTTTGGTTACTCCTCTGAGTCTCGTTGCCGCCTCGAAGGCTCCGACAAGGACTAGACCCAATGGGTGGAGAGGAGAATCATTCTCGGTCATCCGTCAAGTGTACGGATCAAACTGATTTTACAATGACAATGGGAGAGTGGTTGGATTTGATAATGGAATCCGATAGCCCTGTGAGTTGCAAGGTCTCCAAAAAAAAATATCTAATGTCGAGACAAGACCATATTACTTGTAGATAGGGTGAATCTCAGGGTATATTGTTAGGGACAATGTTAAGTGTAAGGACATAGAATGAAAAGTATATTATAGGAGAAAAGTTAAAAATTAGTGGAGGGGTAAGTTGGTGGGTGTTAGTGGATTGGTGAGTTCCTGAGTGTTAGTGGAGTTAAGTGAGTCGGTGGGTATTATGAAATTAGGTGATCGGTAGTACTAGTCTATATAAAGACCAACATATGTTTGGTGGAGGGGACTTTTTTGGTGATTGTGTTATTGATAGGTGATAAGATTATTTTTCTATGTGAAAGGATTAATTCCTTTGCTGACTTTGGCAGTTTTGATGTTAGAATATTAATAAAAAAAGTTTCAGGTTTCCAATTTATATTGTTTGAGGTGTTAGTTTTTTTTTCTTTGATAGTTTCTATCAATTTGGCTTGACCTACTAGATCCGTGTGGCGATGGAGCAAAGATTGAGTGTAGTGCAGAGGATGACCAACAAACAAGGGAGAGTTTTGCAAGAAGTAAATATAGAGGTCATAGTCGTGAAAGAGAATTTCTTGAAACTCAAGGAATTAATGTGACCCCAAGAGGAGTGATAAAATGTCTGATGGATGGGAGAACTCAGTGAATGAGGAGGAAAAGAAAGGATAACCAATGCAAGGAGATAAATTAGATGAAGAAGGAGAAGTCGAACCAAGAGAGTGGGTAAAAAAAGTGGAACTACCAATTTTTAAAGGTGTGGATCCTTAGGGCTGGTTCGGAGGTGCGGAGAAATTCTTCAAAGTACAGAATGTGGCAACTAAAGAGAGGTTAAAGTAGACCTTTATTAGCATGGAAGGTAGTTCTAGCCACTGGTTCAAGATCTGGAGACAGAATTCCAAGAATCATTCTCAGAGTGAATTTTCAAAGGCATTGATAAGGAGATTTGGGGGAAAGGAGAGAAATTTAGTATTTGAAAGATTGGCACGACAAAAAAAACATGGGCGAGTAAAAGATTATGTTTAACAATTTGAAGTATTAGTCGGTCAAATTCCTCATATCATCGAGGAGCAAATGCTGGGGGATTACATATGAGAATTAGGAATCAAATATGGTCCCATGATCCCAAAAATTTGATGAGGGCAACAGAGATCACATTGAATCTTGAGGAGGCAGCGGATGACGAGAAGAGGGAAGGTAATGTTGTCTGCAATAACCCATCAATTTTTTGGTATGTGGATGGAACAGGGATGATAGTAAGGGCGAAAAACATAAAAGGGTTCAATGGACAACTAGGATCTAGCTGGGCCAACAATGCTAGAAAGGAAACTTACAATAGAGGAAAGGAGACATGAGTTGGTGCTAGCATGAGTGAATCCTCAAGAAACAAGGGTGCAAGAACGCTTCCATATCAGGAATACATCAAAAGGAGAGAGGAAGCCAAATGCTTTCATTGTGGAGGTCCATATAGTTATGGACATCATTGTCCAGATAAAAATTTGAGAGTTATAATTGGAAGGGAAGATGAATAAGGGCTAGAAGATGGAAAACCAAGGGTGACAGAGAATAAAGGTAAGGACTGAGAAGAAAAGGGGTGGAGGGGCAAGAATGTCAATTGATAGATCTTTCATTTTTTTTCGGCAGGGGGTATGACTCAACATCACACCATGAAGTTGAAAGGAAGAAATAAAGATATTTCGGTGGTGGTGTTGGTTGACAGTGAAGCGCCTGAAACAATTTCATCTCAATAGGACGGTTAGGGGATGGTCATGAGAAAAACACGAGCGAGTGTTGCAAAGATGTGGAGTTATTATTGAAAGATTTTTTAGTGAAAGAAACATTCTTTTTATTTGAGTTGGATGGAGTGGATGTTATTCTCAAGGTGGCTTGGTTAGCAACATTGGGAGAGGTGAAGGTGAATCGGAGAACATTAATGATGAGTGTTTACAATCAAGGAAGAGAGGTTAAAATAAAGGAGATCCCTCACTAGGTAGGACGTTAGTGAGACCTCAACCCTAAAAAAGGAGAAAGATTTTCGGTTTACAAGGCAGTGCATTGAAGATGAGCACCACTTATCATCCGGAGACAAATGGGCATATGGAGGTGTTAAATAGAATGTTGGAGACTTAACTACGCTATTTTAGTTCAAAATAACCCAAAACTTGGGTTAAATTCATACCATGGGCTGATTACTAGTATAAGACCAATTACTAAGTTGTTACCTCAGAATTTATAGATGCAAGGACCGAGTCCTTTGCCCCCAACAAATTTTAGACAGACAGGTAGTTGATGATCATGGGGAGTTCATTCGATAAGTCCTTGTGCAGCGGGAGAAGGGAGGATCAGAAGTAACAACGTGGGAGGAAGTTGAAACCATAAAGATTCAATTTCCAAATTTCAACCTTGAAGACATGGTTGTTTTTGTTGAAGGGAGTATTGTTAGACACAATGTTAAGTCTAAGGACAGAGAATGGAAACAGAGAATGGAAAGTATATTATAAGAGGAAATTTAAAAATTAGTGAAGGGGGTGAGTTGGTGAATGTTAATGCATTAGTGAGTTGGTGGATATTAGTGGTGTTAGGGGAGTCAATGGGTGTTACTAAAATTGGGTGAATCGATGGTAGTGGTCATAAAGACCAAGATATGTTTAGGTGAGGGGACTTTTTTTTGGAATTTGTTACACACCTGGTTAGTAACCAAGCGCAATGACAAAATGAAAATGTCACACCCTTCAAATTCATGTATTAGAGGAGGAATGTGAAAAATAAAAAAGTCACTAATTCAGAGAGTTAGTTAGAGGGGAAATTGGGTTATAAATAGAGGAAGGAGAGGGTTGGAAAGGTTAAAAAACATAATCATATAGTGTAGTGAAAAGGGGAGAGACTGACCTCTCGAAAGCCAGGATAGAGAAATTTGTTACTGCTATATTATTCATGTTTGCTCTGCGGTTATTTCTAATTTCAAACTAAAATACACTTTTTTTCTAGAATATTATTACGTTACTCTCTTATCTACTGATCTACCGTTAATATTATTAGATACCATTACAATTGGTATCAGATTCTCGATCCGGGTTTCAAACTTATAAATGGTTACCACACGCAACTCAGGAACGATGGAGGAACGTGTCGACGGGTTAGAGAAACGAATAGTGGACCACGTCAGATGTTGGAGGCGTTATTGAAGAGGCTCGATGGTATGGTGATGCATCCACCATTGCAATATTCAACTATAGAGCCGCATTAGGAGGAGGATGACATTGCCTCTTAGATCGTGGATCCCGGTGGAGGACAGAATCATAGAAACCCACAAAACAGGAGTGATGGGGGATGAAGATTAAAGGTCCCTACATTCGATGTAGTAGATATGAAAGGGTGGCTAGTAAGAATGGATCATTTCTTTTGTGTGTTGGACATTCCGATGGGGGAAAAGCTCAATTATGCGGTGCTAGGATTAATGGGGGAGGCTCTTATGTGGTTCGAGGGATGGGTGGCTCAGTTGACATTTCATACTTAGCTTCGATCCAAGCAGGACTTGCTGAAACGTTTTGAACCAGGAGTGGTGTCAAATCGCTTGGCGCCATTGTTGCAGGTGAAGTAGACGGGCTCTATCATGGAGTATCGGCATGATTTTGAGCTCGCGGACAGCTCACACAGAAATTTGGGTGGGGAAACCTACTATGTATGTTCCATGAAGGGTTGAAATCAACGATTAAGTTGGAACAAGCGGAGGTGGAGTTCGAAGCCCTTCAAGCATTGATGGATCGCCCAATGGTGGTAAAGGCGAGAAACTTAGCTTGGCGAGAGAAAGGTGGAGGCCAATGGAGAAGACGATGTGAAGCAGGCTCCAAGTCTAATGAGGGTTTCAATAGAGGTACGAATTGGGCCAGACCCAATAACTTTAATTCCTACTCTTAACGTTCCTAACCACCTGAACCCAAGGAGAACCAAGCCACTTATACCATCTAATTCCCAACTTCTAGCTCATTTGACCCAAAGCATAATTATCATTGGGTCTCAAATGAAGAGTGGCTTGAATGACAACGCAAGGATCTTTACTACAAGTGTGGGGAGAAGTGGAACCCATCCCATACGTGTCAACACTGCCATCAACACTTGGTGCTAGTAGATGCTGATGAAGAGAAGGAGCTCAAACCAGCACCTGAAGAAATCACAAAGGAACCTTCTACTCTTAATCTACAAACTCTATCTCTCAATCTTTCATCATTCAGTTATTGGAGGTTCTCATCTCATCACACATTGAAGGTTAAGGGCACAATCCAGGACTCAGAGGTGATTGTGTTGGTGGATCTAGGAGCGGAGGCCAATTCCTTTCTACCCACGTCGTCTCCTCCTAGGTTTACCACTAAGCCCGATGTGACCATTTTAAGTCAAGGTTGGGAATGGTGCTATAGAACCAGGAGTTGGGCAGCTGCGAAAATGTCACAACTGATAGTGTAAGGTGTTTCGATAGTTGTGAACTTCCTTGTCATTGAGCTCGAGTGGTCTGAGGTGGTGTTTGGTGCCGAGTGAGTGGTAAGCCTGGGCAAATTTGGAGGTGACTATCAGCAGTTGACACAGAGCTGGATGTCTAATGGGTCCCAAGTAACACTGTAAAGGGACCCTAGCCTCGGCAGAAGCCATGCATAAGGAAAGATGGCTTTGAATACATTGAAAAAAAAAAGAGGAGGATTTCTTGTTAACTCCTCTATTCTACTCTGATGGTGCTAACATTAGTTATCCCATTACAACCGAGACACTAGAATTATTGCAGCAATTTGACAATATTTTTCATGAAACTTTTGGATCGCCTTCGTCTCGACCACAGGATCACACAATTCCATTGTAGGAGAACTCAAAAATCCCCAACATTAGACCATACAAATACCCACATTATCAGAAAGTTGAGTTTGAAAAGATCATTGTGGAGATGCTGCAAATCGATATTATTTGCCCTAGCATGAGCTCGTTCAAGAAAACAATCCCAGACAGGTTTCCAATTCCTGCTATTGAGGAGCTTTTGGATGAATTAGTAGGCACAGTGGTGTTCTCCAAGCTGGATTTGAAATCTGGCTACCACCAAATTCGGATGAAAGAAACAGACGTCTATAAGATGGCATTCTAAACACACGAGGTTCATCACGAATTCCTCGTGATACCATTCAGGCTCACAATTTACAAAAATTTTCTTTAGTTTTCTTCGACGACATTTTAATATGTAATCTCGACAAGGACAATCACAGGGAGCATTTGCTGTAAGTTTTTGAGCTCCTTAGGAGGAACAACCTGTTAGTAAACAAGAAGAAATACTATTTTGAAAGCTTTAGTATCGAGAACTTAAGGCATCTTATTTCTGAGTAGGGGGTCGCTACTGATCCTAAAAAGATTTGTAACATGGTTGATTGGTCTATACCTAAAGATTTAAAAGCACTACGAGTATTTTCGAGACTTACATGATATTACTGATGCTTTGAGAAGGGCTACAACAACATCACATGGTTTCTTAGACAACTCTTAAATCTTTTCAGTGGCGTGTTGAAGCTGACTCAGCTTTCCAACACTTGAAGACAACCATGGTTTTAGTTCCATTGCTTGTTTCTCCTTGTTTTCTAAACCTTTCCATCTTGAGACCAATGCCTATAGCAAGGGTGTAGGGAATGTCCTAATGTGAGAGGGACACCCTAATCGCATTTATGAGCCAGAAATTTACCCCCACTACCCAAGGGAGGCCTGTGTATGAGAGGGAGTTGATGGCCATTGTTTTTGCCATCCAGAAATGGCGTCATTACCTTCTTAGTAAAAAATTCATGATGTTTACTGATCAGAAGTCATTAAAGTTCCTCTTGGAGCAAAGAGTTGTTGAGAAAGGACAACAAAAGTGGTTATCAAAGCTAATGGGTTATAGCTTTGACATCAAATATAAGGTTGGTTCAAAAAACAGAATAGCCGATATGCTTTCTAAAAAATTTCACTTCTCTATTTCTTTCTTTGTGGTAGCTGAGTGGGATGGGATTGAGACTGAAATTCTAGATGTTGTCAAATTAAAACACATTATGCAACAACTTTTAATGGGAGAAGAGGTAGTTATTGGCTTTACTCTAACTAATGGAAGGCTCATGTACAAAGGAAGGTTAGTTCTTGCACGGTCCTCTAAATGGATATGCAAAATTCTTGCTGAATTCCATAGTTCTAAATTGGGGGGACACTTTGGTTTTTTCCGGACTTATAAGGCAATCTCGTCTCTGCTATACTGGAAGGGCATGAAATCCTAGATTCTAAACTTCATCAAATTCTGTGAAGTGTGCCAGCAAAATAAATCATCTACTCTTAAACCAGACGGGCTTCTTCAGCCCCAACCTATTCCCACCAATGTTTGGTCAGATATATCGATGGACTTTATAGGAAGACTTCCAAAGGTGAAGGATTTGATACCATCTTAGTGGTGGTTGACCGTCTTACAAATTATGCTCACTTCTTCCCACTGGCTCACCCATTCACAGTAAAAAATATCATTGCCCTCTTAGTCAAGGAAATGGTTCGTCTCTATGGTTTCTCATCTTCTATAGTCTCAGATAAGGACAAGATTTTTATGAGCTCATTCTGGTCGAAACTCTTTAAGTAAGCTGGTACTACATTGAAGATGACTTCCGCCTACCACCCTCAATCTGACAGTCAAACGAAAGCGGTTAACAAGTGCTTAGAAACTTATTTGAGATGTTTGACGGGCTCTAAACCAAAGCAATGACTGACTTGGCTATCTTGGGTCGAGTTTTGGTATAATACGAATTACCACGGTTCAATTCGCATGACTACTTTTAAGGCCTTATACGGTAGAGAACCACCTCCTATGTTAAGGAGAGGATTGAAACCTGTGATGGAGGATGTTCGGTTAATGAATGTAGAACGCAACCAGGTCCTTTGCAATTTCAATTTTACAGAGCTCAAAACATAATATGGTGGTCTGCAAATAAGAAAAGAAGAGACATTATATATGAGGTAGGAGAATTTGTGTACTTAAAACTCCACCCTTATCGAATGCAGTCTTTAGCAACCAGGACTAATCAGAAGTTAGCTGCTCCATTCTATGGCCCATTTGAAGTTTTAGAGAGGATTGGAGTCATGGCATACAAGTCACAGTTACCAAAAACCAGTAAGACTCACCCTGTCTTCCATGTCTCCTTGCTTAAAAGGAGTGTTGGCTCTTTTACATCGCGTCAACTCTTGCCATCAGACTTGTCTGCCGAAGCAGAATTGTTGATACAACCAAAACAAATACTCCACAACAAGAAAAATGCTAAGGGAGAGCTTGACATCTTGGTTAAATGACAACACTTACCAGATTTTGAGAATTCTTAAAAGTTAGCTACGAAGATCAAGACCGTGTTTTCTCATGTTCACCTTGAAGACAAGGTGAATCTTCAAGAAAGTATTATTACACACTCGGTTAGTAACCAAGCACAAGAACAGAATGGAAATCTTACATCCTTCAAATTCACATATCAAAAGAGGAATATTGAAAATAAAAAGTTGCTAATTTAAAGAGTTAGTTAGAGAAAATTTTTTATTATAAATAGAGAAAGGAAGGGGTTGGAAAGAGAAAATACATAATCGGATAGTGGAGTAAAAAAGAGAGAGACTAGGCTCTCGAAACCCAAAAGAAAGAAATTTGTTACTACTATATTGTTCATGTTTATTCTACGTATATTTCCAATTACAAAATTTGTTGCTAACTTTGATTGTTTTGACGTGAGAATATTAATAATAATAAAAAAAAAAGTCTTAGTTTTCCATTCTATTCATTTTGAGGTGTTTGTTGTTTTTCTTCTTTGATAGTTTCTAACATATATAAAAGTGGTTGATGACAACCACTTATACGACTGGTTCATCCTAGAAATTCGCTATCTGAATCTCAGGGCCCAATTTCTTGACACGTAAAGAAGTTCATATGCAACACAACAACATTTAACAAGAAAACCGTATTTTAACAGTAGTCTAATGTGACTCCAGCTCCCTTCCAAGTTGAAAATTAAAGTATCTCTTACAATGGAATAAAATCCTGCTCACAACACGGGTGAATGAAAATCCCGCATTTGTGCTACTTTAGAAGTAGACCAGCTTGCAAAGTAGAATACAAGCTTGCATTCCTGTATGTCTAACAATAAACCGTTCAGGTATGTATAATTTCTCACCCTAACAACAATGCATGTTAGTAGATTTCTACAAAACAGAGAACCCATTCCTGCTTGATAAAGTATTCTAGTCAGCTTGCAGCCTTTGCAACCTTTCTTTGCTCGATTTGTCCAGTTAAAGGGCACTGCATCTCAGTCCAACTTACTGGAACCATGGTTGCACCTAAACAGAAAAAAATTCACCACATTGAGGCAAATATTGATTCACTCAAGTATTTTCTAGGAAAAGAAAAATTGATATGTAAAACAATATTCCACAATGCAGTCACATAAGATCATAGGCTTAAACGAAACAATTCATTTCAATTTGCCAAGCATGGATTAAAATCCCTGCCTGATAGATGCTCAACCCATGCATGTGTACAACTTACAGTATAATTATTAGATTTTACTCCAGTGCTTGCTAGAAATAAGATGAACCAGCAATAAGGGTGTAAAACATGATAAAATAATTGATCAGAAAATAAATTAAAAGCTAGACCTCAAGCTGTGTTCACCAAACTAAAGTTGAAGTAGAATCTAACATTTTACTTTTAATATCATCTCTAGTAGTGTCCTTTTATTCATGTGGATAATTTAGATTCCAGCTAAAATCATCACAAGTCAGCCATAATAAGGTCAAGTCTGCCACATCACTAAACTACTCCCACATACTCAAATGATAATATTTGCTGTGTTTAACTGTTTATTACTAACTGACAAATTAATGCAATTGTAGGGAAAATTCAAAGAATCAAATTATTCTCATAAAATTTAAATATACATTTACTCCCTTGAGCTTCAACGAACAATACTTGACCTATCCTCATATATAATAGATAATATCCACAGAGCAGTTAATGACCCAGAAATTGTACAAGTTTAAACCAGAAATTTAAATATGTATCAGACTTAGAGGAGCTTCTGTCAAACCCAAATGCACTTCCATTGTTCTTATTGCACCCCTTCCTAAGGAGAAGCGTATAGAAGAGAAACTAAAGTCCCTAAATAGACCTAAAAAGGAAAACAAACAGATATATGCCACAATAAACCGGATTTGAGAAATACACAACAAACTAAATAAGCAAGCAGTCACACAAGTCACTAACATGAACTAAAAGGAACTAGCAACAAACTCCAACCACAACCACTTATGATGGTTCAATTCCCAAAATATGAACCAAATCTCACCAGCAATGCTTTCTGCGGAAACAACACCAAGTTCATTCTTTGCAGTAGACAGAAAGTACGCCCGTGCATCTCCAAGAGAAAGCTAACAAAAACGGATTTTGTTAAGGTGCCATTGAAGTAGCAACAAATTAATTCAAAAAAATTATGGAAAAATTCAAATCAACTTATCAAAACTCATAAAAGAGATTAATAATACCACAAGAGCTTTAACAATATCACCAGGATGAAAAGACAAGTGCATGTCTACTTTATCAATTTCAGTAGCTCTAACATCTTGCTGTCTGTTTTAAACACAAATATCATCTTATCAGAACCCACAAAGTCAAACAAAACGAAATTCATGATACAAAAGATAACAATACATGTAAGTTCAACCGGAAGATGAAGAAACTCTAAGCATACGATATCTACAATTGATAACTACAATTCCTCCAATCCTTTTCTTCCTTCCTTTTTTCTCGCAATTGCTAAAGTCACTTCCTCTAAAAGCTACAATAGATAACTTAGAGGGTGTAAGAATAGCATACCTGATAATGCCAGTAAATTTTTCTCGAACACACTTAGATCCAACACACATAATATCAGCCGAAGCAGACCGAGCCATCACTTTGGTTACCTATCAAAGCAAAAGACACGCAGTTGAAAACAGAGAGCGTAATGAAAAGTGTATTAGATTAGAAGACACTTAGCCGTAGCCACACACACACATACCCGCACAATGACAACAGATCCAGGTTCTGGAACAGGTCCATGCGCCTTGTGACCAGTTACTTCAACAGTCGGCCTCTGCATGTTACAGATAATCACTAACAGAAACAGTACAGCACTATAATTCAAGCTCAACATCAAATTAAACTAACAAGAAAAGCAGATATAGGTTGTTTGGAGGATTGATTATAGCATGGAATGAGCAATGGAAAACGAAACCCTACCTGGTCAGGACAGTCCGGCGGCGGAGGGATGGTGCGGCGGAAGCCGGTCAGGGAGGCGTAAACGGTGTTGTTGTGAAGCGCCGCGTATGCTCCTCTCCCAGCTTTGACATCGCTGCTTCTTCCCAACACCTCTCCTGGTGTTACCATCACTGTTTCTTTCTCTTCTTCCATTGCGGCTCCCAACCCTTCCACTTCCTTTTCGGCTTAGCCGCTACAAATTAACCGCTTCTTGGACCGGCCTCCGATAAAAATAAACACGTTGTTTACTCCAATTACTTTTTTTTATTACATTAAAATATTTAAAAAACATTAAATATTTTTTAAAAATATACATATGATTATTTGTATATGTATTTATTTTTAATAAAAAATTATATAATTACATAT
>Ga0123340_1003734_pt1 | contig 14301 bp, 14 predicted proteins | sample SirMexnodulemix_FD_89961 | JGI IMG/M metagenome (GOLD analysis project Ga0123340, IMG submission 89961) | Root nodule microbial communities of legume samples collected from Mexico - Siratro Mexico nodule mix | ecosystem: Host-associated > Plants > Roots > Nodule | place: Mexico: Nepantla... | reverse complement strand
TACTTATACAGAATAATATAGTATAATATAAAATTATACAAAAGTAAGATATAAAAAATGTAAATTGATAATATTAAGGGTAATAGTTGATGTCAATTTGTAAATTCTATTAAACGTGTTTTTTTCTTTAAAAATATTTTAGATTAAATTAAAAAATAAAAACTATAATTTTGGTATTACCAGGTTAAACCGATCTTGTACACTAAGTTTGACGGGTTTTCACCAGTTAATTTATTCTCACAAATTTCGAAACTAACCAGATTTATATAATAAACAAAAAAACATTCGCATTAGAAGACTAACATATTTATTATCATAATAAAAATTCATATTCATGTAAAGGCAATGTTTTTCCTTTATTTGTCCCTAATATAATACATTGACTAGTTTTGGGCAAAAAAAATAATGTTTTGTTAAGTAAATAAATAGTATCGAGAGTCAGCAACATCTATAAGTAAAATATAAAATTCAGATAATTGTAGAGCATTTTTTAAACTCTAATATAGCATTATGTGATTATTCCTTTTCCTCAGTTTACAGTTAACCAATACTGTGTATTACTCGATTATCATTATACCTTTCTTTGAGAAAAAATATATTTTTATGTGATTTTAACGTTTATATATAAAATTTGAGCATTTTATAATTTACACACATTATTTCTGTTATTCTGAACCAATTAAACCATAAACCTAACTTATTCTTTTAAGTTATTGTAAAAAATAATTTAATTAATTAAAATATGAAAATAAAGCATATAAAATTAAAAATCGAATGAAAGTCATGGTTTTATAAAAGTAGGAGAACTAAACTAGGGAAAAAAAGTAAAATAAAAAACATATCACATATAAAAAATAAAAAAGCAAAATTATAATTTAATGTGTAATTTATAGTTTAATACCATCAGGCAATTTTAAACAGAAGAAAACCACAACATAGTTTTCAAATTGGGCTGAGAAAAGCCCAGAAAGAACAAAAAGGTGTGGCCCAAACCAACCCAACTCCATTGCAAGCGGGAAAATTACGTTTCCGGAATCCCATTATTGGCGCGAAATATTCGGTTCGCTTCCACTTTCTTGGAGCCGCTGATCCCACTATTGAGATCATACGGTCACAATCGCATTGATCACCCAACCCATATTTTTTCTCATTGCGCTTTAAAATAAGTATTGGCTCGCGCTTGCAACTTTCTCTCTCTTCTCACAACACTCCTCCCGAAACCCTTGATCTGAAAAAAAGTACCAATGGGGAGGCCGTCCAAGGCGCAGGTATCTAACGACTCAACTTCCGATGAGGAGGAGGAGGAGGAGGACGTTGCCGCCGCCGACAACCACCAGATCGAAGATGACGACGAGGAGCTTGAAGCGGTGGCACAATCCGCTAGCACTGACGAGGACGATAATCCTCCGGACGAAGCCGCCGATGAAGACGACGACAATAAACAGGTAATTCCTCAATCCTTGATCTCTGTATCTTCATCTGTGGCGTTCTCTGATTTCGTCCTGAGTACTGCATTTTCGTATTTTATTTTGCGCCACGGTTCTTCACTGGCCTTCGTAAGTTATCCGTACTAGTTTGGATTTCGCTTCCTGAACTGCATTTTGGTGTTTTTGTTTGCTATCGGGATTTTGTCTCTTTCACTACGTGTCTGATCCTTGAAGTGTGGTTTTCATGACGTGTTCTATGTTTTTTTTGACTGTTTGGTGGTTGTAGGGTGAGAGTAGTGCTGATCCTGAAGTTAGCAAGCGTGAGAAGGCCAGATTGAAAGAAATGCAACAGTTGAAGAAACAGAAGATTCAGGAGATATTGGATGCTCAAAACGCGACCATTGATGCTGATATGGTTTGTATTGATTATTCACTGTAAATTACAGGGGATGTTATTTAATTTAATATAATGTTAATTTGTTTTTCCAGTAAACTATTGTCATGTACTGCATGTTTGATGCAGAATAATAGAGGAAAGGGCCGATTAAAGTATCTCCTCCAGCAAACTGAGCTGTTTGCCCATTTTGCCAAGGGCGATCAATCTTCTCAAAAGAAGACAAAAGGAAGGTATTTTCTAAAATATCCTGAATATGTTGTAATTTGGTTGGGGAATTGTATTTTATGCCTTAAAATGTTACCAAGTTACAGCAAACAATCACAATAAGAGGTGAACCATGAATTTTGCTTCTGAATTTATACCGGTAGTTGCCAAGGTGGACAAACAAGAAGTACTGTGATTAATCTGATGCTGACTTTGTGCATTTAAAATGACTTACACGGTCTATTGTAGGGGTCGCCATGCATCAAAAGTCACTGAAGAAGAGGAAGATGAAGAATACCTGAAAGGGGAAGAAGATGGTTTAGCCAACACCCGGCTGGTGTCTCAACCTTCATGTAAGCATTCTTTACTTGACCTGCATACTTGCTTGGGCACATCATTCTATTTTAGTTATTCGCATTTGTTGTTATGCTTGTGCCTCCTTCCCTTCTTTCTTCTTTCTGTATACATATATCCTTTGATTACTCTGGAAGAACATTGGGAGGCCAGCTTTCTTTCATAAATAATACTTCTTGAGGATGCATTGGTTAGCAAAAGAATTTATCCTAGTTCTTTTTTGCTAGTGGTTGAAGGCTTAGTTTCTGGTTAGCTGATTTTTATGCACATGGCTACATGTGTTCTAAATTGAACACAGCCTACAAACTACTTTTTTTTTTTTTTTTAACTTTTTGTATGGCTATCTATTATGACGATGTACTTCCTTTGTTTTTTTTTTTTTTTTTTTTTTTTTTAGTTTTTTTTTTTTTTTTTTTTTGTTTTTTTTTTTAATTGTTCTCTGTCTTCAAATTTTTTTTTTTTTTTTTTTTAACTTTATGTATGGCTATCTAGTATGACGATGTACTGCCCTTGATTTTTATGTTGTTTTTTTTTTGTCTAGATTGTTTATTCTTTGTATTCATATCTAATGTTCTTGAAGTTTTTGTTCACTTGAATTTGACATGGCTTGTTTGTTCAACAGGTATCCAAGGGAAGATGAGAGATTACCAACTTGCTGGGCTGAACTGGCTAATACGATTGTATGAGAATGGCATAAATGGAATTCTAGCAGATGAAATGGTAGGTAGCAGATGCTTGTCTCGGATAAATCTCATTTAAATAACTGCCTTGTGATGAGTACTTTGATGAAATGAATATATTTAATAAAAGCTATGATAAAATATGAATAAATATATTGTTTTGCAGGGGCTTGGAAAAACCTTGCAAACTATATCTTTGCTAGGCTACTTACATGAGTTCAGAGGAATAACCGGCCCTCATATGGTAGTTGCTCCTAAATCTACTCTTGGAAATTGGATGAATGAAATTCGTCGCTTCTGCCCTGTTTTACGTGCTATAAAGTTCCTTGGCAACCCTGATGAAAGGGTGAGACTAGCTTTACTGGACCAAATTATCTGCTTAAAATTACAGTCAATTTTTGCTACTGACACTTCTTTTTAATGGTTTAAATAATTGCAGAAGCACATAAGAGAAGAGTTACTCGTTGCTGGTAAGTTTGATGTGTGTGTTACAAGTTTTGAAATGGTAATCAAGGAGAAGTCTGCTTTACGGCGGTTTAGTTGGCGCTACATTATTATTGATGAGGCACATCGAATCAAGAACGAGAATTCTCTCCTGTCAAAAACAATGAGGCTATACAACACAAACTATCGTCTCCTCATTACCGGCACACCATTACAGGTATAGTTTGCTGTGTTTATAATTCAAACTTTAGCAGAGATGAAAACTGTGCTGGATGAGTAGATATGCTAGTTTAAATAGGATTAGGTATGAATACTTTAGAAATAACAGCTGGAACAGCGCCCTTTGGTAGAAAAGATGGTTCGAAATTGCCTTGGGTGGTTTCACTAAGTGTGGAAAAGATCTGCAGGAGCCCCAATAAAGAAAGTGAATCAGGAGGAGGATAGCTTAATCACTGTAGGCAGAGAGAGATTGGGAAAAAAACTAGAAGCAAAGCCATTAAGAACAATCTAGACATAATTTATGACAATACGGTGATGTCATTTGAACCATGTCGCTAATGCTAAAGGAATGGGGATACACTTTTTTGTTATCTTTATTATTGTTACAGCATTTTGTATTTAATTTATTGATCTCTTAGAATAGAGATATCACCATGCCAATTCTTTCATATAATTGAATTAAGTACTATCTCACACGTATGAGGTTAACAAGGCCTTAAATGAAAGAGCTTGTTCTATCTGTTTCTAATAGATAGTGGGCTGAGTTGTTTAGTTTCTGATATGTCAGTCTGTTATTTACTTCAATTTTTTTGGTTGGATGGAAAGAACTGAATTTTCTCCCAATATATATTTGTTATTTTTTCTGCCTGTTTTTAGATTTTAGACCCTTTTTGGTGAAACAATGTTTTTGTTAGAATATGCAAGAATTATCTCTACTGCTGCTTAGTATTTGGTCTATTGGCAAATGTTGATTAGAAGAAAGGTTGTGTAGCTCATGTGCATTGGTATTTTTTTTATCTATGCTTATATTTTGGTTGCGTAAATCGAAGACTTTTTCTTGCTATTTTGTGTTATGATTTATCTTTCAACCCACACATTAGCCTTCTTTGGATAAACTTTTCCGGAAGGATTTGTAGGAGAAAAAAAAAAGATGAAAACATGAAGTAAGCTTATTCATTAGCTAAAATTAGCTTATGCGTAAGTTAATTTGTAGAATCTCTCTCATATACCCTCTAATTTTATTTTATTTTTAATTTGTGCATAAGTAAATTTTAGTTATTGGAAAAACTGTTTTTTTTTTTTTCTTTTAGAATTCCTTTTGAAGAAGTTTGACCAAACTGATCCTTTATATCTTTTAAAAATTATTTGAGGTCTGATTTATTTTGAAATCCAAATTTAATTCTCTTTCACTGGTTGCAGTTGATGATGTGAGTTCACTTGACTAATTAATGCGATTCATTTGTTTTGTTGTGGCAGAATAATCTGCATGAACTATGGGCTCTTCTCAACTTTCTATTACCTGAAATATTTAGTTCTGCTGAAACTTTTGATGAATGGTTTCAAATCTCTGGTGAAAATGATGAGCAAGAAGTTGTTCAACAACTACACAAGGTAAGCCTTTAATCTTCTTCTATCTTTAAGAGGCTATTATGATAACATGATACATAATAATGTTGTGTAATTTTGTGTGTAATTAAGGTCCTCCGTCCATTTCTTCTTCGAAGGTTGAAGTCAGATGTTGAAAAAGGTTTGCCACCAAAAAAGGAAACCATTCTCAAGGTAGGAATGTCACAGATGCAGAAACAGTATTATAAGGCATTACTGCAGAAGGATCTGGAGGTTGTTAATGCAGGTGGAGAACGGAAACGTCTCCTAAATATAGCGATGCAACTACGAAAATGTTGTAATCACCCGTATCTCTTCCAAGGTGCTGAACCTGGTCCTCCCTATACAACAGGAGACCATCTCATTACAAATGCTGGTAAACTTTGTTTACATCAAGAGTACTTAAAATTCCCCTTTTGGCTGATCTATTAGATCTGAGAAAATGTCGCTTTTTCACAAATAATATTTCATTCTTAGGTAAAATGGTTCTTCTGGATAAGTTACTTCCTAAACTGAAAGAGCGCGATTCTAGGGTCCTTATATTTTCACAGGTCAGTTCTTTGTATGAAAAAGATTCTTGAAACTACTAGCTATGACTGTATATCTGTTCCATTCTTGCTTAATTCCTGGCACTTCTCCAGATGACTAGGCTGCTAGACATACTTGAAGATTATCTTATGTTTCGTGGATACCAATATTGTCGCATAGATGGTAATACTGGTGGAGAGGATCGGGATGCTTCAATTGAGAATTTCAACAAACCAGGAAGTGAAAAATTTGTCTTCTTGTTATCTACTCGGGCAGGAGGCCTTGGCATTAATCTTGCTACTGCTGATGTTGTCATTCTTTATGACAGTGACTGGTGAGTATTCTGATTGATTATATCAGCAGCCTTTTTATTTGCAATGGTACCATTAGTTCAAGACTAAATGTTTGTTGAGAATTGGTGTTTTTTGTAATAGGAACCCACAAGTTGATCTGCAAGCTCAGGATCGTGCACATAGGATTGGCCAAAAGAAAGAAGTTCAAGTTTTCCGATTTTGCACTGAGGTTTTTGATTTTTTTACTTTATCATTCTGTTCATCATTAGTTAAACTTCCTTCATGAAATCACTGATACTAGCACTAGATACAGAAATGAGATATCACTTGGCTTCTAAAAATTGTTACTTTCTTGCTCTTAAGTTACTACTTCAAGGAATAAAATTAATATATTTTTAACATAAATTAGAATAAAGACACCATGTTTCATAACTAAGCAATTCCAGATACATAAAATACTACTGTTCATTGTGTAATCTTGATTGGCAAAAAATCCTAAAAGTAATTAAAAATATGTAACCTAGAAATTATGAAAGATATTCAAAATGTGTTTGACGCTGCTGGTATAACAGACATTTTAGTGTAAAGGTGCTTCGTGGTTTTTACTATCTATCTGTCAATATCTCGTTCTTATATCATGGGAATTGCCTGCAGTATACGATTGAGGAAAAAGTCATTGAAAGAGCTTACAAAAAGCTTGCACTTGATGCTCTGGTGATTCAGCAAGGCCGATTAGCTGAACAGAAGAGTAAGGGTTTCAAGAATTGTTTTATTTTTGTTCCAAGATTTATGGATTATATAATTTGGTACAATCTGTTTGTGTGCAGCTGTAAATAAAGATGAGTTGCTTCAAATGGTTAGATTTGGTGCTGAAATGGTTTTTAGTTCCAAGGACAGTACTATTACAGATGAAGATATTGACCGAATTATTGCTAAAGGAGAGGAAGCAACAGCTGAGCTTGATGCTAAGATGAAAAAATTTACGGAAGATGCTATCAAATTTAAGATGGATGACAGTATGTAACCTTTGTACCCATCAAATTTAAGATTGGTCATGTTTGAGATATATTTTCTTTTTTGAATTCCTGTTTATCCATAGGTTTTATGCTTTGTTCTGCACCTTTGTATGCATCAATTAAGCAAGAAATTAAATGCTTTGCGCCATTTTCATTTTGTGGTTCATCCCTTTCTTGTGATGAAATGATGAACTAGTTATTGACATGTTCCTTGTTTTGTATATTAGCTTTTTGTGGTATATACATAAAAGCTATAAGTAAATTTGTATGCACTCCTTTCTTTTAGTGATCATATGCATACATACAAAAGTTTTTTTGACTCCTGTTTGGCTACTTAATATTGCTTTTTAAACTTTATGAAGTTTGAAGTTACTAATGTTTATATTTTCATTTTGTAGCTGCTGAGTTGTACGATTTTGATGATGAGAAGGTAAGTTGACATTTTATCTTTGCTCAATATGAACCATGTTTTTTGCATAAACCCCCTTGCCTTTCTCTTGTGTTTTTTTAACCAACCTCTGGATGTACTTTTTTCTTTAAATGAAGGATGAAAACAAATTTGATTTCAAAAAAATTGTGAGCGAAAACTGGGTGGAGCCACCAAGAAGAGAACGGAAGCGCAAGTAAATATTGCTTTTCATTCTGTATATTGAGTTACAGATTTTTTGTTGTCACCCTGATTTATAATTTTATTTATCTGCGGGTGGTATGACTTTAGTTATTCGGAGTCCGATTATTTCAAGCAAACAATGCGCCAAGGTGCTCCAACTAAACCTAAAGAGCCACGCATTCCTAGGATGCCTCAATTGTAAGCTTCTCACAAAAGCCTTTTCCTATAATTTTTAGATATAGTGCATTTATTTGAACTGATCAATTCTGTTTCCTTCAGGCATGATTTCCAGTTTTTCAACACACAAAGGCTGAGTGAGCTGTATGAAAAGGAAGTTCGCTACCTCATGGTGTGTGACCTAACCTTACTGATTGAACAATTTTAGGTTTAGCTCATTCAACGTTTGTATAACTGGTGCTTAAATTGCTTAAAAAATTTCAGCAAACACATCAGAAGAATCAGTTGAAAGACTCCATAGATGTTGATGAACCAGAAGGTATGGAATTATTGAACAGAATGTTGTCTCCTCCCTTATTATGATCTGTGTATAATTAATTAGGTATGTACATTACAGTCTGTCTCAGGACAGAGGGTAAAAAGAGTATTTACTTGGAAGAAAACAGGGGTACGAAAGTAGTTAAGAATGATTTTTGGGAAAGGAGCATTCGAATTTGTAGCATTTGTGAACTGAGAATTATTTTCTTTGTTGTCATTCGACATTAACAGAAGCATTACATTGCCAGCACTCTGATTCATAGGTGTCATCAATAGGAACTAACATTGAACTTTTAATATCAATTTTGAAATTTCAATAGATTAAAGGTTTTGGGTGAAGCTGCAATGCCTTTTTTGGTATGTTTAGAACATGTTTTTGTCTTTTAAAATCTTCAAATTGACCACATGCTGTGCAAAATTTGTTTATAGTAGTATCAAAAAGTTAATAGATGAAATATGTTTCTAGGAGGCTCATGACTAATTGTTTATCACCCTAAAATAAAATGGTTGTTTACATTAAATTTGTATGGCATGGAAAAGGGTAATTGTGATTTTTTAAATCTAGATGGGAGAATATAATTTCAGCATCCCTTGGATGGAAACACAATTTAACCCTTATCACTTCAATGATTCCATGCATGTTAAATTTTTAGAGGTTGGAGATCCATTAACTGCTGAAGAGTTAGAAGAGAAGGAACAGTTGCTTGAAGAGGTGAGCAAATTTGCTTTATAATTCATATAAACTAGAATTTGATACAATTCTATTTATTGCTATATTGTTTTTGATTTTGGTATTCGGTGAACAAAGGGATTTTCATCTTGGACCCGGAAGGATTTTAATGCTTTCATTAGGGCCTGTGAGAAGTATGGCAGAAATGATATAAAAAGTATTGCTTCTGAGATGGAAGGAAAAACTCAAGAGGAGGTTGAAAGATATGCAAAAGTCTTCAAAGAAAGATACAAGGAATTAAATGGTAAGTTTATCCAATAGGACAGTGTAATCTGTTATAGAACATTATAAAAGCTAAAAAGTATTTAGCAGAATCTAGTGAGAATTATAACTAAAAGTTACACTCAAGTTTCTCACTGAATTGCTACGGGTTTGTTATATAGGCTGTACGGTTTCCCACTAAAATATCAAGTGTCTGATGTGTGTGTTAATTTGCCAAATGAAGCTTGAGTTTACCTTTTCCCATTAAAATGTCAAGGGTTTGTCTGATTTGTTATTTACATATTGTATGTAGATTATGATAGAATTATTAAAAACATCGAACGAGGGGAGGCGAGAATATCCCGGAAAGATGAAATCATGAAAGCTATCGGGAAGAAGTTGGACCGCTATAAGAATCCTTGGCTAGAATTGAAGATACAATATGGACAAAACAAAGGGAAGTTATACAACGAAGAATGTGATCGATTCATGGTACGATGTTTTTTTGTTTTCTCCCCAAAATTTGTTTCTTTCGTTTTTTATTTAATCTGGTGTTCTTCTAACATAATATTGCGTTATCTGACACTACATAAAATTTGCAGATATGCATGATTCACAAACTTGGCTATGGTAATTGGGATGAGTTGAAGGCAGCTTTTCGTATGTCTCCCTTATTTCGTTTTGATTGGTTTGTCAAGTCTCGCACAACACAGGAACTTACAAGGAGGTGTGACACCCTCATTCGGCTGGTAGAGAAGGAAAATCAAGAATATGATGAGAGGGAGAGGCAAGCCCGTAAAGAGAAGAAACTCGCGGCCAAGGTTTGGTTTTTGAACTTATTCGAGTTACTTAAACTACGTTTATCTCAAGTGTTGTAACCAAGTTTGACGAACGTTGCAGAGCATGACCCCGTCAAAGCGTTCCATGTCTAGACAAACCGAGAGTCCCTCTCTGAAGAAGCGGAAGCAGTTAACCATGGATGACTATTTAAGCTCGGTATATTTCTTGCTATTTCTTACGTTTTGTATTTCATCATCATCTTAATTAGGCTGAGGTCATTGCGATTTTCCAGATCTGACTCTGGTATTGTTGCAGGGGAAGAAGAAAAAATAAACGGCCGTATGCCCCATATTTTACGTTGGGTAAAGGGACGATCATGTGGCGATTTTGATGTGGCCTAGTTTGACATTTCAGGTGATTGCCTGGTGTGACTTCCGAAGACCAGTGTTGCTGGCCTCGTTATTTTGTAAATTTACTAACACCAACCGTTAGATTAGATGCCCGTTCTATTTTATTGTGCCCAATTCAACATACATACGAGTCCTGAACTTGAAATTACTTTAGATGTACTTTTGCTTGTGTTTCAGTAACTAGTCTACTAGATTTGGAAAGAGGCATCGATCATTGCTTAGTTATAATCCACTTCAGACTGTCTACCTTTACCATTTGTATTAATTGTAATTATTTCAGAATCTTAGTTAGTCAATTGAGTTTCAACCTCGAGTTATAATTTGGGAATTATTTTTGTGGGTATAATCAATCAGTCAGTTCCGAGTAAATTAAAGATTGATATTTTAACATCTCTGTAATTATTATCATAATACCCCTGTTTTTTGTTATATCATAAACTGTAGTTATTAGGGTTCTAATACCTAAACTGATATTTATTATCATAAAAGTTGTTTTTATTAATTATTAAAATTAATTTTTTTGTTATCTTATGATTCTTTTAGTCATAAGTAATTTTTTACTTTTTAAGATCAAGTTTGGGTGTAATTATTAAATTATTCCCTTCTAGTTTGAATTTATTAACAATTTAGATTATTATAAAGGAGCTAGTTTTCATGCGTGCGTCAATAAATGGAAGTTCTCTAATTCTTACATTTTGAGATAATCTATGAGTTCACCTAAACCCTAAGCAGGATCACCCGAGGAATTGCGTGGCAAACCATTAATAAAAAATATCCAAATAATTTTAGTACACCATACAAGTTGAGGAATTGCAATGATTTTGCAGGAACAACTTGCTGAATGACAAATAATTTTGCAATGGAATTTGTAGAACTGAGTGTGGTGGAATTCGGGAGGACTAGGAAGGGTGCCATATAGAACATGGACAAATTCTTCCTACACCTTCATGAGTTCCTGTACTTCTAAAAATATTAAATGTATTTTTATAAAATTTATATACTAAACAATATAATTTAGAATACAAATCTTATTTTTGTATTTTATTTGTATAATTTGGAATACAAAACTTTTATTCATCATAATTTAGAATATAATTTTTTTATTCTAGATTATAATTTTAAATATTTTATTTAAATAAAATGGGTCAAATTTATTAAATTTTGTTTCTTTTCTCATTCAAATAAAGTACTTTAATTACTAATTAATGAGAAAATTAATTAAATATCAAACAATTATTGTTAATTTTAAAAATATTGAGAATTATCAAACAATTAACAGTTGTGTTAAATTGACATTCTGCACTATGTTTGCATTTAAACGGCCATTTTGTTTCTCTATGTCTTTACTTAACGGATACTATCCATCCAACTACCAGAAACATAGTTTTGTAAAGATATGACTTTTTTTGCAAATTTCTGCAGTCAGTCAATCATAAATCCCCTACTAAAAATCCAGCAACAAAGTGAATTGGTGTTTTTGGTGTGTTTACTCACATCTGTAGCATTAAAGCTACTTCTATTTCTGACCCTTTGCTTCAGCTGCAGGTTGTGTTTCTCTAGCTGTTCCAGTATCTGCAGCAGAGCTGCTACTGCCTCTCTGAAAATAATGTTTCTTTTGCGGTTTATCCGATCCAGTTCCTTTTCTGCTAGACGTCGCAGCACTCGAAGATGGGGACAAGAATGAGCGTGATGAACCACTTTGGTTAGACTTATAGGAGGATGATGGACCACCTTGGTCAGACTTGTTGGGATCATAATGCTGTGATTCCAGGAACGTGAGACCACAAACCACATCCCGTATCACAGGCCTTTTATCAGCCTCTTCATGCAAACACATAGCCGCAATATCAATTGCCCGACAAAGCCCTTGCAATGGAAAATAGCCATGAAGTAGAGGGTCCACCAATGTATGGAACTGTCTACGGTCCTTGAAAAGAGGTTGCGCCTTCCAAACACCAGCAAGACAATTTTAGATCAAATATTACAACAAGTGAGAGAGATCACAAGGTGAAGAAGAACTTACCCACTTAACAAAATTACGCATATTAGGTGAACGAGTATTATCAATGACCTTGCGCCCTGAAATGATTTCGAGGAGGATCACTCCTAAACTGTAGACTTCACATTTCGGAGTTAGCTCGCCAGTGACAGCGTATTCTGGGGCACAGTAACCATTTGTTCCCAGCACTACTTGCATAGAAACAATGGTATCATCAAGGGGACCAAATTTTGCCATCCCACACTCAGACAACTTGGGATGATAATCCTCGTCCAGGAGGATGTTCGATGTTTTCAAGTCTCTAGCTATCTCAGGTTGGCAAACTTGCAAATACTCCAATCCCTTTGCCACACCAGCTCCTATCTTCATCCTTGTATTCCAATCAAGGGGTTCCCTTTCAAGAGGAAGATCTGCACAATGACAATCATCAATAATCAAATCCTAAATAATTTTACATGGGAAAATGAGAAGAAGATGGGTGAAGTATAAATATATAACCGTATAAATGGCGATCCAAAGACCCCAATGGCATATACTCGTAAACAAGTAACCGCTGCTGATCACGTTCGGAACAGTAACCAATGAATGTCACAAGATTTGGGTGATGTAAGGTAGAGAGGTTCTCAACCTCCGCGAAAAGTTCTTCATCTCCCAGTTGCCCAATTTTGTCAAGCCGTTTCACAGCAACATCCTGCAATGCAATGCATGGATGGATGAGAGATGGTAACATACAGAGCATATATTGATAGTTTTCAATCCAAAAATCTTAATTATTACTTCGCCGTTCCTAAGTTGACCATGGTACTCAGGCCCAAAGGCCCCACGACGTAACAAACGTGTATGCTTAAAATTCTTTGTAGCAGTTGCAAGTTGTTTGAACGTAAATACTTCTGCAGGTTTCCTGACAGTTGGAACACTCACTGTCTCCGGACTTGTTCTTCCATCTGAATAAATAATAAAGTATAAGTAGGTGCCAAAGAAACAGAAAAAGATAGATGCTGAAGAAATTCGAGAATTGAAAGCTTGTAGACTAACTGTGCCGTTCTATTGATGCTGCAAAAAGTTATACAGTCAGAAGGTGTAACAATCATAAAGAGAAAACTAAGACAAGGTTTTGATATTACACATTGCATAGTGCACCACAATCAGTTGTGATTTAAGTACTTTAATTACCTTACTTTGTTTCATCTCAACAAACTTAACATTCAACTTGGACGTGCCATAAAGATTATCGAGAGTGAAAAAGAAAGACTGTTATCCTTATGATCGAAATACTAAGCACAAAATAAAATTCATCAAAAGATTCACTTCTGAAGCACAGGAAGAAATATATATATATCTGATGAATTAGATGAAAGAAAACGCAGCAAGATAGAAAACCAATAGTTTCCAAGAAAAGCATGGTTGAGAAAAAGATAGAAAACGCAACAAGAAATATATATCTGATGAATAAGATGAAAGAAACCAATAGTTTCCAAGAAAAGCATGGTCAAGAAAAAGATAGAAAACGCAAAACTCAGGAAATTAAAGGCGACGAATAGAAAGAAAAAGCAGTTTATGGAAGAAAGATATAGGAAATTTGTTGTGACCTGTGCTAGAGCCAACAATAGTAACTGGCGCGTTCCCAGATTCTGTGGTGGGTGATTCTTGAGAACAAGAGAGACAATTACCCATGTCAAAATGCAAGAAAACCAATCACACTCTGTAGCAACAAAGACTCTCACACCTTCACCAATCTCTCATCACCTTCTCACTCTATCTTCTTTTCACACTCTCAAGAAGATCTTTAAGGCACAAAAGAAGGAAAAGATGGAGACTAAGAAACTGAAAACGAAGTATGAAATGCAATGTAATGACACTATATATTTATATATGTGAGTGAGTGTGCTGCTACTACCTGTAAGTATATATGGTGGGTGGAAGAGGTTCGCATTTTAATACAATTATTATTAGTATATATTATTAATTTATTAATATTAGTTTTAATATTATTAAAATATGTTCATTACTTAATTTTCATCAATTTTGTTTTATAAATATCAATTTCAACATTATTATTTTATTTAAAATTAATATTAATAATGACAACCTAAAGAGAATTGGAGTTTTATATAAAGAAATATATTTT
>Ga0123340_1003727_pt1 | contig 14308 bp, 7 predicted proteins | sample SirMexnodulemix_FD_89961 | JGI IMG/M metagenome (GOLD analysis project Ga0123340, IMG submission 89961) | Root nodule microbial communities of legume samples collected from Mexico - Siratro Mexico nodule mix | ecosystem: Host-associated > Plants > Roots > Nodule | place: Mexico: Nepantla... | reverse complement strand
ATATATATATCTGTTCACATTGTTCTTAAGAAAATAAGAATATAAGTATTGTAGTAGGGATGTAATGGATAATATCCTTGAAAATAATGCTAATAGGATTGATTTTAACCTACTTAATTGATTATAATTTATGTATAATTGATTGAGTAAGTATGTTTTGCAACAATTAAGTAAACACAAATTCACATAACTAATATTACATAATTATAGATTGTATAGTGTTAGTTAATAGTTATACTTAATAATAGATAAAATTGATTATCTATTATTTGTATCTCTGTTAGAATTATAACTGTGGTATCTTTGTTGTAGGAGAGTTTGTTACAATTAATACTATGTTCTGATTCCCAATAAAATAAATATAAAAGAAAATAAATTGAAAAATATTGTGTTTCTGAATTTTTTTTTTAGGTTTTACAATTTACAATAATTTAATCGATAAAAATATTTTCAAAAGAAACAGTGAGAAAATGTGCAGCTGACACTTTAATTTGCTAATTGTAAAATGTAAAATACACATTTACTCCAATTAAGAGGGAATACTAAATTTTATAATTTACAATATTATTAGATTAATTTTATTCAATCTAAATAAACAAAATCTTTTTAGGTAGTTTTTTTTTTTTTTGTGAGATTAGATAATTAGATTGTAACATATATAATATATGATAACCACAAAATCTTGGTACATCAAAACCATAAGGTTTCTTTTAACATCACAAAAATTAACACACACACATATCCTTTATCTAAATGCGACCATTCTTAGCCAAATCCCACTGAAACATATGTGGAAACAAATAACTAAAGATGAAGAAGATCACAGAATCAAGACAAAACCAAATCTCAACAAATCAAAGTCCAGAACTAGCATATCACTTATCATAAATTTTAGAAACTAGAATATTTTTGGATTAAGATTTTGAGTTAATGCTTTTGACTATTTCTTGTTGCTATTGGAATGTGACACTCAAGATTCTCTCACTCCCATTCCTTTGGCCCCACTCTTTCTATCAAACCCTTTTTTTTTTTATCATCACTCACATAAGCATAAGCATTCAGAACTTTCTTTCAAATCAAGTTCCTCTGCACTTCCTGAGCTGCATATCAAGCTTCTTCCTGCACTTCTCACAGTAAGTTTCTTCTTCTGTTCTTCTTCCACTCCTTTTGTGTATCAATTCTGCAACAGTTTTTGGAATTTTCTCATTTTAATATTTTGTGAGTTCATTCTTTATGTGTTTTTTTTTTTTTTTTACGAGAAATTCACAGAATACTCTGTCACTTTGAATGTGATTCTTGAGGGCCATGAGATTGCCACTTGCTGCATTGTTTAACTCTGTATCTGATCTTTAATGGGTGTGTTTCATTTTTCAAATTTGATGGCCCATGTAAAAAAGTTTCCAACTTTCTCTCACTCTTCCTCTGTTTTTCTCTGCTATAGAAACAGAACATGATAAAGCAAAAAAACTGTTAATCGGTTCTCTTGTTATTCTCCTGCTGTTGGTTTCTGAATCTTCAAATTGGTGTTCTTTGAGGTCGTCGTGTTGTTCACTTGATCTTCATTGATTCCCGGTTTAGCCACGGAATTTGAAGAATTAAAAAAGAAATTTCCCTTTTTGAATCTCAGAATTCTCAGGTTTAAACGCCTTGGGATTTGGGATTGTTGCTATATTCTGAATGTTCAGATTGCACCCTTCCTCTTATTTTAAACAATTCGGCTTTGTTCAGTGTGAGGTTTTGCAATACTTTATTGGTAATTAGTTGCTCTGCATTGTCTATGGAGATCTGCGCTTGTTTTTTATCTGTTTGTGTTGTGTTACCTTCTTAATTTTAACTTAATTTCTATATGCTTTTTCTTTTGTTTTGCACTGTTCTTTGTTCTATGCTTTTTTTCATCCTTCTTAAATGCAAAGGACCCTCTACTTCTGGCAACTGTCCTTTTTCAAAGATTCTGTTGTTTTTTGATCCAATGTATGATCATTGCAATGGATAGGGGGGCTTGAAGCAAGGATATTGATGGTGAGGAACCCCAACATGGGCAAGGAAAAGGTGATTTCAAATTTCTCATTGCTTCATTCATCCACAAAAGGGTCCAAGGACAAGAGCATCCCCAGCAATAACATGCCCTCCTGGCTACTCACCAACATTTCTGGTATGCATTAATTTTACCCTACTCTACCAACAAAACCAAACTTGCTTTAACTAAAGTAAAACTCCATGTTGTAAATCCCTTCTCTTTGTTTTTTGCTTGTGTTGTGACCAAGTAGCTTTTAATTTAAAAATGGAATGTGTTCCAATTAAAAAGTTAGTGTTGGTTAGATGAATGTAAAATTTTATATTAACCTATAGCATAATGTGAAAAACCTGTATTTAAATTAGAAGTTAGAAATATGATTCTTAACCAAAAACTTGTTGGGGTTGGGGGACCATAGCATATGATATATATTTATATTAAATGAATGAAAAGGAAATTCTTTATTTTATATTTTTTTAACCTTAAAAATTTATTGTATTGGAATATGTATGTAAATTTTTTAATGAAAAACTTTTTTAAATTTAGATTAACACGTACAATTTACCAAAATTATTCATATGGGAACTCAATTGAATCATTATCCTGCAAAAAAGCCTAATAAATGAAGGAAGGAAGAAGAAATCTGAATTGAATGAAATCACATGGATTAGGTGTGTTACAAGTTATGTTGAAACGATGAAAACCTTTTTCTAGCCATCATCAATGGAAGGAAGAGAGAAATGAAGGAGAAGAATCCCCCATACAGGACATGTCCCTGTCAACTGTCAAATGTCCAACTCTACATTGGGAACAACAACGCCGTACATAATTATTTTCCTTCCTATCATCAAACACCACTTACCCCACGCGCCCTGCTCACGCGCCTATAAAAGATTGAATTTTTCCTTCTAGATTTTCAAAAAGATTGAATTTTTATCATTGTATACCATATGCATGGATTGTGGGGAAGAAAAACTTAGGTAAAGTTTATATCTTTTCTATGGGTGGCGGTTGACAGGTCTATCTATCTTTTTGGTGTGTTTTTGTTTTCAAATTTCCAATTTGATTTGAACTAGACTTGTACACCCATTATCTCTGTTCTGGCTATTGATCCATTGTCCCTTTCGCATACCCTTTTGTTATTTTGTTTGGCCTTTGCGGTGCTTTTTGGACACTCATTCTTGTGTTTCAAATTTTGAAACTAAAATGGACCTGGTGGTCACACACACAATTCATTGGTCCCTGGCCACGTCACTTGCCTTGCTGCAGTGCACATTAGATTTTGGTGGCATTTGTAACGGTGACTTTTCCATTTAGGCCTCGTGGCCTGTGTCATATTCCCCTAGACTTTATTGGCATTACCATTAAAAATTTGAAAGTTGGAGAACGTTGGCTTTTCTGTCAACAGTGCACATGCTCAGGTATAGTACATGATTTTGACCTTTGCATTCAAAACTAGAGGTAGTAGGTGTAAGTCTACACCAGACACTAGAGTGGCAATGTGCCATACCCTTGTGGCTTAACTCCTGTTGCAAATTCAAATTCTGTTTTCAAATTTAGCCCTGCACTATTTAATTTCCTTGTAGCGTTTTATCTTGCGTACCAGAATTATTTATGGGTTTTGTCAGTGTTCCCTTTTATGGTGTCATGGTTTGGTAACATGTCACTTTCTTAGAGCTCAATTACTCATCAACCAAGTTTGGATATGATCTATATTAACCTCCTCTGTTGTACATCCCAATTGTCAATCATTTTACAAGTTGAAACTTTATGGTTCTGAAGCTATGGACTTGTGTAAACCCGGTAAGGAAAAACATTGTTCTCTCTGCTCTTTCTCTTGTAATTACTAATGCAGAAGAGAGCATTCAGTCTTTTTTCAACTGCATTGAAAAGGGTCTTTTGCTTTTATTGTTGTGCTAATGCAAATGTGAAACTTGGTGTTTGATGGCAGAATTGGAGGAGAGGATGAAAGTGTTGACTATGAGTACAGCCGAAGAAGAAGAAATTGGTGATACTTTTGCTGAAAGAGCTGAATCCTACTACCAAAAGAGACCCCAGCTACTGTCCCTTCTGCAGGACTTGTACAATGGCTACATAACCTTGTCTGATCGATACATCCAAACACTGGCCAAACACAAGCATCATAGTAGACACTCTTCCCAAGTCTCAACTGTTGATGAAGGATTCTCTGACCAGGAAGAAGCAAGTGGTGTGAGCCAAGTTGATTCAGATATTGAGAGCTCAATCTCCTACCAACATCCTTCACACGTGATGATGCCTATTGTTCTCGGCAAGAGCTCCATGCTTGATGTTGTTGCCGAGCTTGTGATTAGGAATGTAGAGTATGACTTCTTGATGCACGAGGTTGGCGTCATGGAGAGGAGGTACTGTGAGTCCTCAAGGAAAAGTGAGCTACAAAAGAGTCTTCTTGAGGTGTTGGAGTCCGAGAGGATTGTTCTCTTGAATGAGAATGCCAGCTTGAGTTACAGAATCAACACTTTGGTGGAAGAGAACAAGGAGCTGGCATCTGAGTCAGTTTTCATCAAGAGGAAGGCTGGTGAGCTGGCAAAGTGTGTGCTGAAGATGAGGGAGGATCATAGGGTGTACATGCTACACAGGAAAATTGAAGATCTTCAAGCACAAATACATGGCTTGGAGAAGAGGAACAAGGAGTACTATGAGAAACTTCTGAGAAGAGATGGTCAAGATGGTAACAAAGTGAAGAGTGGGGAGGGGATAGCTTTGGAGGTTTGTGTTCAGATGGACAAGTTTAGGAAGTTCAAGTGGAAAAATGGTAATTCTTCTGGGAAGAGATTTGACGGGAAGAAATCCCCTAGTTTGTGGAAAAAGCTGAAGAACATGGATTTGTTATTGTGTGGCACTAATCCAACTTGTGCATGATGAGTGATGGCTGGTAGTTTTTTTGAGTCCACAAAAGTTCTATCAAAAGTTAATATGCATACTTTTCGGCACTTTAAACTTAGCAGCAGTACTAGTTGTACATTCCAAAATGAGGCCTTTCAACATAGAAATGCATGAAGGCCCTCTAGCTAAATCCTTGACAAACTAATTTGTATATCAGTTAACATCATCTTGTAAAAGCTAGAGTGCCTCTGTACTTTTGCCTCCACTATTTGAGTTGATCAATTCTGCAATATTATGTTACTAGTTAACTTGATCCATCTTTCATCAGTGGTGTAACTGTTGATACAAGAGCTATGTAATAGTTCTAGTACCAACTTTGGTGCCATTTTATCCATCATTTACTTTTTCACATTTCACACATTCAATACTCAATTACGAGATGAAGATCATAACACTACTTTTATTTCAATAAATCAAACTTAATGCATGCATTCTATAACTAGGAACAACTCTTGTATATCAGTGCACTTGAAACTCTTTAAAAATGGAAGTTTGGTATATAATAAATGTTACTTGACATAACCAAATTTCTGGAGTGATTGGCTCGAAACATGTGTTGGATTGCGTCATTGAATTGTATTTTGGCAAGTCTTCTTCAATAAAATGTTTGTAAATATCCTTTTCCAAATTTCAATGTGATGAAACCAAATCAAAACCAGTGAAAGTTTCCATGCCGATGATAAAAGGTATATTTCTCACATACCCCACAAAGCAGCTAATAAACAAACTCACGTCACTCGTTACGTAATTAAAGTGAATTATGAAATTGTCTCATTCATTTCTTCATGAGTCAGTCGTAAAATCGGTATAATAGATTAAATTGAACAAACAAAATTAAAAACGTATGAAAAGCTTCTAATTTATTTGTTTATTTGCCGATGAACGTTATTCCATTATCATCATGGATGCATATGAAAAATCAATAAAGGTTAACAGTTATTTTTTCCTCTTCGAAATGATATTTTATGATATTTGGATATTTGAAAGTATTTAAAAAATATTTTGAACAAATGTGATATTTAGAAGTAGATACTGAATAGGTGTTTCATACAATAGTTATGAAACTATAACATATCTTGAACAAATAAATTATATTATATTATATTATGCAAACAATGCTTTTTATAACTATTTTTCTTTGCCTCTATTTTTATCATATCAATAATGTACAAAAATATTGTTAAATACTTTATCTAAAGTTACAAATTTTCTAACACAATTTGTTAATTATCTAGACATTAACACGATATACGTGACTACCTAATTTGTGACATCAGAATGTTGTGAAACTCCAACGTTTGGTGAATATGGTCTTTCTTATCCTTGTCATATTTTAGTCTCTAACCATTGAAAAGAAGAAAGGGAAAAAAAAATATGGGTGCTGAGGCTTATCATTACTCTAGTGTAATCATGTTCTATCTTTTCCTCATAACCTCCTTCATTGTGCCCCATGCAAAGGGAGAAAATTACATTGTTGGTGACAGTTATGGTTGGATTGACTTCTTGGATTTCAACAACTGGCGTGATGGAAAAGAGTTTCATGTTGGTGATGTTCTAGGTAAGGGTAGAGTTTCACATTCATAATAAGAAATATCAATAACATACTCTTTATTATCATTTTTTTTTACCTTTTTTTTACTAGCATTTTCTTTTTGTTAACATGTTATTTTTAGTGGTAAAATTTAGGAGATAATATGGAGAAGCTGAAAAGATTTTATTGTCTACAGTATGTTTGGTTATGCATAGAAAAACACCTATATTCTTGTTTGATGTCTTTGAAAATAGTGTCAAACATGATTGGGACTTATGAGTGATACATAAAAGAGTCACTTTAATGTGAAAGAAACATTAAAAAATTATTGATTCGTAACCGCTACTTTTAATTAATACTTTTGAGCAAAAGTCTTCATAAAAGTTTTAAGAATCTCATGATTTTATTTTATAGTTTTTTAAGTAATCTAAGAACATATAATTATATACCTATTTTTACTAATTTCATGTTTAAAAGTTAGATTTATTTATACAAACTAAAATCAAATTTGCAGTCTATAACATAATAATTTTGCAAAATGGAATACAAAAATTTTACCTAGATCTACTCATGCACAGCATATTGTCCCCAAACATGGCATTTTGTATATTTTATTACATGACAGTTGAAAATCTTAACTAACAGTTAATGTTAAACATGTTGATACTTCTCTTACCAGTGTTCAATTATGAGAGCAGCCTACATAATGTCTTGCAAGTTGATTCCACAGTTTATAAGAATTGCATAAAGGATTCGTATATACAAAGGTTCACAAGTGGCAATGACTCAGTAATTTTAGAGGAAGGTGGAGCATGGTTCATATGTGGAGTTGATGATCACTGTGAAAATGGACAGAAGCTCCACATCAATGTAACTCCTTGACTGATAATCATGTTGGATTTTGGTGTTTTAGTGGCCTTAATTGCTACTTTTCATAATATTTCACATTGTATGAATCTTCTTTGAATGGAATCTCTAATCAACCAACTTCAGAATTTATTTTCTAAATATTGAAAAAAGAAATTATATAGTGATGTTTAAGCATCTGATATTTGTTCTTTCCAGTATTACTTACCTTTATCAGTCGAGTAGATGATCAGATCAGCTTTCTAAAAAGAGATCATATAAAGAATGGAAAATATAAAATAATATAACTACCATACTTTCCCCCAACTTTGTTGAATTTATACAAATTAAAGGGGTGGTTAAGTCATCAGATCAAACCAAACTATGATCATCAAATAGTTCCTCTGTTAATTCTTGCATCATGGCACAAAAACCGGATCTAGGAGGTAATCAAACCATTGCTTTATTTATTATTTGGTAAAACTAAATTTATAATCATGGAAAGGAGAAGTTTTATGTCCCACTTAATCATCTTTAACTGGCAAACAAAGAAAAATGCCAAACATTTTGATGAATTAGAGAGCTTATAAAACAAGTTGAGAGCAAGCAAGGTGACAACTCTTGAGAATGCAAGAATTGCAAGATAACATTCCAAAATTGAAAGCAAAATCAATACTATTGTTGTAACCCACTTGCTTATTTAGGAGGGTAATCTATGACAATGGTCAAAAAATAACTATCACAGCATAGTGCCTACTAATTTAGTTCTTACTCCTATGGGTATCCATCAGAAGTCTCAAGGCCAAAAAGACTTGTTTGGTTAAATTCTCCCAATATGAGTAACAAGTGAAACTTGAGTGCATAAATATGATCAAAATGGATGTACACATATGATGTCCAAAATTAAAGAAGGGTTCTTCTCTCCCACATACTAAGAATGAAAAAGCTCACTGCTATCTATAGATAATGTAAGTGCCCTTACAGATTAAGGGCGTGCACGTGGCGACATTTCGGCCAATCAACTGCTTTGTAGTCATCATTGTAAATTAGATTACTGTTCTTGTCCATAACGGCATTTAACTTCTTCCCCATCTAAAAGCCTCTCCACAGCATCCGAAGGAAGACCAATCATCTCTAATGTCTTCTCCCACACTTCGTATGATGTTTGAACACTGTGTGCTTCTTCTGATGGATTTGCCGGACGACAATCTTGAGAAATAAAGGCACAAACGGGCCACTCATCTGCTTTCAACATGTCACAATACTCCGGAACTTGAGGATCAGTGGCAGCAAAAAGAGCACTCCTTGCACCTGCATTCCAGCACAAGTGACATGTGTTCATATTCACTCCTGAACATCTTTAACTTTTGCTAAACATTCCATCAAATATATGGTTGGCAGTTGATTATAGCATCGGATAATATTTACATAATAATACATACTCTGCCAAAACCAAAGTAATTAGTTTACTAAAGGAAATGACATGATTTCAAGAATACAAAAGTGTTAGAACCGAAAGGGAAGTGGAAAAGGGAAAGCGACAGCATGTGATTTCATCGTACTTCTTAGAACATTGGGTTCCAAATCCAGTCACTACTCAAGTATTACACAGGGAACAGTAATGGTAATTCATGATGTCTTAAAAAATCAAGATTGTTAGGTTGTTATAGTTCTAGTTTGAAAATATTGAATAAATAGACCTTCTTGAGCACTAAAGATGAAGTAAGGGATCAAATGATACGCAGCTTGAACCAGTTTTGGAAGATCCCTTGCCTGAAATAGATAGAGTTGAAAATATAAGCAAAAACAAAAGCTTGATTTATAAAATAATGCAGAAAAATCAAGGAATCAATAACTGGATATATCCCATTATGCAACAAAGAAACTAACAAGTCTCACATAACTACAGAGTAATGGTAAAATGGGAGGATAGGACTGTAACAATAAGACAGAAATAGAATTTATAGTTTAGCCTTTAAATTTAGAGCCCAAATTAACCCTAAAGCCTTTTTCAGGCTTAGTCCTCTAAGAGCCCAAAATATTGGGCTTTCAACATGCTTGGTTATGTCAGAAGCCAAAACTGAGACCAGGCCTTTTTGGCCCAGCCAAACATAGGCAGCAGCTTGCATCAGGCTGAGTAGCCCACTTTGTCATCTCTAAATCATACTTGCTATAGCAGCAATAATAAATCATGACAGGAGAATATTTTTGTAGACAAAATTAAAATATACATAAAATCTCATTAATGTATTTTCATTTTACATTCATAGGCTAATTTACTAGTAAGTTTTATCAAATACTTAAAAAAAATAAACTAACCAAACAATTTTCAATTAAAATTAGTTTTTCAACTTTTTCTTAGCTTATTAGCTAATTTTTCCAAACATAACCCAAGCAGAAATCTGAATCCTCAAAAATTCAAGCTTGTCCATTTGAAGCAACAAAAACATAACACTAAATATGATGAATAATAAAATGTATTATTTAGACTTAAGTATTTGTATACAGTTCTCTCAGAAACTTATTTGACAAATATTTGTAAGAGCAAAAATAGATATTGAAAGATTAAGAGTAAAATCATACATGTTCCATCCAAATACATTCAAAGTTTTCAAAAGACTTACAACATTGGTCTGGACTATTCCCGGTGATACACAAACCACACTGATGCCAGATTCAGCAGGGAGTCGTTTATTAAGAATACTACTAAACATAATCTGCAACAGAAAATGCCAAGTCTTGTTTCATTCACAACTTCGAGATGAGTGGTAAACCAAGCAATTCATCTTCTTCATGTGATTTTGTAACATTGATCGGTAAGAATGAATTGTAGAAGTCAATATCAATAACCAGACTTTAAGAATCAACACAAAAGGAAAAATAACAGGGAGAACATGGATTCCATCTACCAAAAACTAAACAAGACGCAAATATAACAAGGTAAAAAATGCTGAACATTTATCTTTTTAAGTATGCAATTTACCAGCATGTGATTTGTTGGCTAGTGCAGATAAGAAATTGTTTTTGTTAATAAAAAGAAAATACCAAAGACCTTCATTCTGAATGCATGTGTTTTAGTGCTGCAATATGTGTGTGTAAGGGCGAGAGATTAATAAAACATTGCACACATAAGTATATTTTGAGTTGATATTTATTTTAAATATTATCAGTTAATTAGTAATATATTTGTATAATTTAATACAAAAAGAAATGGTTCACAATAAAAAAGAGCATAAAAAGGAAAACAGTTAAAGCCAAAGGGAGAAGAATGCAACACACACATCAAGACCAGACCCTATCAGCTGAATTGTGGACAACTAATAAAGCTAAGTATATACGTTTTAGCAGTATAAAAATAACTACACATAATTGCACTAGTAAGTTCGTTAGATGAAAAACTTATTTATAAATTGCAAACCATCAAATTGACAAAAACATTTAAACCAAGTGTACCTCTGCCAACTTGCTGCTTGAGTACCCTACCATACTAGAAAATTTCCTTTTTCCAGATGTGACATTCATGTCTTCGGTGTCAACAAAGCCAACATGATGCATCTACAGAGAACGAGGGAATAGAAAAGAAAGCACTCTGAGATTTTCTTAGGGTCATATAGTGCGAAAGGTAAAAAGATTACAAACCAAACTTGATCGTGACAAAATACATTCTTTATTTTCTAGGAATTACTTTACATTGATGACAACAGAAAAGTGATCAACATGCAACAGTTAAAAACCATAAAACAGTTAAACAGAAAGATAATAACATTATAGAGAATATCAAATACCTGCCAAACATCAATCTACAGTTTGTATTTCTGCACTCATTACTTATCTGACAAGTTTCCTTGTTATTAAGGATCCAATTTTTAATTGTTTGGAATATACTGATTAATCAATTATCAACAATTTTATAAGCGAAACTGATGTCATGCTCTCTTTTTCATTTGCTCAAATAAATGACTTATTTTATATTTGGAATTTAGGTACAAAATTATTTCATGGATTACGAATCACGCACATATATTTTTGCAACTAAACCACTGATAGTTATGCATTGGATAGCAATATACATTTGAGCAAGAGTATACAATTATACTGTTGTCTCAAGCTAATTAAAATGTCATGCAAAAGTTGATAATACACCACAATAAAATTTTTAACTTGTGACCTTAATTTACTGAAAAAGTACAAGAAAACAAAGTAATTCAGAATTATAGTGTTACGTGTGTCTCATTTTTTTACTGTAAAACAAATTTTACTAGAAAGCAGTGAGTGAATACATTCCTACCAGGATTCACTACCCCAATAAATGCACCTAAACAGAAGAAAGATGTCTTCCAAACTAACTTAACCGTTCATAATAAGTAATTTGCAACTAAATTTGAATTCTAGAAAGCATTAATCCTCAACATCATTGCAAACTGAATAACTCTAGAATACTGAATATATTTTAAGAAGATCAAGCATAAAAAACCAACAAGTAATAAATGTTAAATAAGTCCAACAAACATCTAGCCAGACAAAAATAAGTTTTCATGCATATTAGTATATTACATAAATCACAGGCAATAATATGAAAACTTAAAGGATTATATGGCAGTGCCATAAGCCACAGTGGTGTGTTCTTATGGCTGAATTTTGGCCTCCCACCATCTGCTATTGATAATAACTCAGGTTGAACACTATGGGCTATCACATAATAATGCTCAAATAGCGAAAGACTTACTATGGAATTCACATTAACAATGCGACTAGGAGAACCCCTTATAAGGGATGGCAAAAGAAGTATAGAAAGCAACGCAGGAGCCAGATGGTTCACTTGCAAGTGCTGTTCATAACCATCTTTGGAAAACTTTTGCGGCTCTGAAAATGAACAAAAACAGTGAGTAGATTAGCCACATTTGTGATCAATGAGAACCAATCAAGAAGTTATTATTGTTAATTCTGATAACTTTGTCACAACAAATGATGAAACAGAAAAGGATAAGTATAATTCAACAGGTAATCCAAAAAATTACTGGAAAGTACTCAAATCATTAACGGATAGAGCCAGTACTTGGTGCTGCTTCAGGTTCAAAATGTTTTACAACATAAAGGCCAAAACACAGGAACAGCTTTGATTGATCAGAAATACCAACCTCCAATGGAAAAAATTCCAGCATTATTGATGAGAACATGCAAGGGTGCTGAGCGTGCATTCCATGCTTCAGCAAACCTCACAACAGAGTCCAACGAGAGAAGATCAACTTGCATTACCTTCATAAGCCAAAAGGAAATGTCAGTGACAAAAAGTAATCCCGTAACACATTGTTCATTAAGCTTATTTGGCATTTAAAACAAACATTCAACCAAAATCTCTCTTTAGAGCGTCATGTATAAAAGCTTGTAACAGAATAAGTTAATCCAAACACAGTTAAACACACAAGAAGTTCCATGGATCATAATCATCATAGATGATTTAGCAAAGCATGCTCCAAGAGTCCTGATATAATGCTCCTCACACAATAATGAGTAATGGATATACGAGTTACCTCAACATTAAGAGGAATACTCAATCCTGAAGAGTCAATCTGCCACTTCTGGATCAACTCCTGAGCTGCCTTTATGTTCCTCACGGCCATAACAACATGGGCACCTGACTGTGCCAATTGCCTGCACGATGTGAAGAACAACTAAACAAATGCATCATCTCCATTTTTTCTAAACTTAAAAGCTCACACTTTATAATGATCAATCTAGAATTTAAACCAAGAAGGTACCCAAACTCATATACTTTACCTGAGAGGCATTTTGAGAAACTTTTCAACAAGTACTTACAAAAAGAAAATAATTGAATTAAAATAAATCAAACTTTACACAAATTAAAATCAATATGGATTTGTTATCCGCTAGTTAGAGTATCTCCAATGATACACTTAAAGTGAAGGTTCTTAACTCGCTTTGAGCAGGCCAAACATGTTTCATCAGATTTAAGAATTTTCTACTAAAACGATGAAATCATTTAAGCACTTGTCTAACATTATGTCAGAAAATGACTTTTTAAAGGTTAATATCTTCTGGTCCCTATATATGTGCCAACTTCAGTCTCTATGCCTAAAAACTTTACGATTTAGACCCTGAACCAACCATTTTTTGCACTAGTCCTTGTTAGTTTTCTAGCAGTATAAAACTGCCACAAAATGGAGACATAAGGACTAAAACATAAAAAAAATTGCTGGTATAGACACTAAAACATAGAGTTTTTTTAATACAATTATTAAACCGAAAAGCTGGCACGAGTATAAGGACCAAAAGATTAATTAAACTATTTTAAATCGTATGACCAAATTTGTTTGCATAAGAACCAATTTTTACAATTGGAAGTCATGTCACCCTCCTCCAAACGATCACCTGTTTCTCAAGTGTTTGGAGACTCTCCTGAAGAAACAATTGAAAACCTCTTATAAAACTAGTACAGGCCAGTCCACAGTGGGCCTACCTACCTAGCCATGGTAAATAAGGCTCACTTTGCAAAGGTCCTTCCTCTACAACCACAACAACAACCATAAACCAAGACAGACCCATTTCCCAAAACCACCCTTTTACCATTTATTACTCAAGAACCGCCCACCCCAGATAAAACCAGTTCATCAAAATTCCAAAGCTCGAGTTTTTACTCGCAAAAACAAAACCCCATCATTTAAAAAGCATTAAAATTGGATTTCAAAGGAAGTGTACCTTGCGATTTCGAGACCAATGCCACTGGTGGAGCCTGTGACAATGCAAGTGAGGTCGTTGATGGGAGGAAGGGGCATGGGGTTGTGTAAATGGCTGGCCATGATGCGCTGAAAGAGCATTTCGTAGATCAAATAGAACCACCCTCTTAACCATTCTATCCAACCCAAACACTCCTTCTTCTTCTTCTTTGTCTCCGGCGCTTCATTACTCGAAGACGACGTCGTAGTTGCCATTACCCTCTCTCTCTCTCTCTCTCTCTCTCTCTCTCTCTCTCT
>Ga0123340_1003723_pt1 | contig 14314 bp, 10 predicted proteins | sample SirMexnodulemix_FD_89961 | JGI IMG/M metagenome (GOLD analysis project Ga0123340, IMG submission 89961) | Root nodule microbial communities of legume samples collected from Mexico - Siratro Mexico nodule mix | ecosystem: Host-associated > Plants > Roots > Nodule | place: Mexico: Nepantla... | reverse complement strand
TTAATATTTTTTTGTTTTTTTTTTTTTTTTTACTAATAATGGGAGGTATAAGAGTACGTAGAAAGAATATATAATAAAATTTAATTATAATATAATTTACATTATTGTTAAATCATAAATTGCCATAAAATATATAGACAATTTTATTAGTATAAAAAAATTGGTATATATAGTTATATAATATGTTTTCGTGCAAACAATTCTATTTATTTAAAGTAACAAATTTAATGAGAGATGTGACAATTTTTGTGTGTGGTCATGTACTGCTGAATAAGTTTTCAAAAGCAGACGAAATAGAAATGCAAAACTTAGATTAACGACAAAGCATTGAAAAGCATAACAGGAATTGAAAAGACTGCGAATGCAATTGTACAATATTGATCCATGATGATGTTGTACCCAATGAAAGATTTATTTATAAAAGTTAAAAGAGAGAATAATAATGTACATGAATTGACAATTATATTTATTTTTATGTAAATTCATGAATTGACATTTGTTCATTGAATCTGAGTGACACGAGGATTAACTAATTGATTAAGAAGACAAAGAGTGTAACTCAAGTTGTCCGAACGTTAATTAACCATCGACAATATCACAACTGCAGAATTTAACATTAATAATTTCAACATATGAATAATGAGCTCTTTTGTCTTTTTGTCATTTTCAGCCATCTGATTAGTTTTTCTATTTTTTCCTTTGGAAGTGCTAATCTTAATTAACGTTTCTATAGTTATGAAACATTCTTTAAACAGCATAACGCATTAAACTTGCTGAAATGGTAACTACATCATAATGGATGAAACCACCAGAAAACATTATCACCCTCTTCCAAGGGTCAACAACTGGCAGATTACTAATATAATCATTGTTCAAATTAGTTTCTTAATCACAAAACAAATATCATGTTTATATTTCAAATTAACAATGTTATTAAGTATTTTTTTTAGATACTGCCACGGATGTTGCGATGAAAAGAAGCCTTTCATTTGCTGTTAGACCTCCATTAAGCAACAAATATAATTTGTTAAGAAAATCATAAAGTAAACAAGAGCTTAACTTCTTTCTATATATCATTACTACTTTTAAAAAAGATTATTTTATATACTAATAACCAACTAAAATTTCTTTACACTGTTAACCCACAAACTATTTACTCAATTAAAGAAACAATGGATTAATCCACAAAATCTAATATTTATTTAAATAAACCATATATTTGGTAGCATAGAAGTGATATAATATAAGATTTACATGATGGTAGCATGAAGGATTAAGTGATAGAGCAGTGATGTGATGAAGGTAAGACAGTGCTTAGATAGAAGGTTGTGTGAAGGGAGTGTGTCTTAGGTTGGTTTGACCTTGACGGCTTCAACAAGAAACACTTGAAAGGTGGCTATTAACAACCTCTTTATCATCACTTTTTCCTCTTTCAAAACTCTTCCTGCACTAAAAAAAAGTTACTAAATTCGTGTGTGCCTAACTCAATCACATCTACTTTCTTAATGTCTTGTGTACAACTCTAAGCATAAAACATGTGGGTTTTATACACACATTTATAAGTCTAAATTGAATTGGTGATTCACATTTTAGATTTATTTACAAACTACTTTCTTATATGTTAAGTTAGGTTAAACTAAAACTACAAACAACTTCTGTAAACTGAAACATTTCTCTTTATCTATACATGTCAAACAAGTTTTGATGCTTATGTTGTGGATTGAAATTAAGATGTGAATATAGTTTAAAATATGCAGGATATAAACTTTAATAAGTAAATTACTCTTGTTTAATAAGTAAATATCGAGTTTAAACTTTATATATAATTACATTAAATGGTAAAAAAATTGTCTTCTGCATGCAGTCTTGTAAAAAAAAACAGACCTAACCCTGTATATTGTCAAAAGCGAAAATAAAATGCATTTGTATTTTCCTACTTACTTTTTTTTATTTGGTGTTGAGCTCCCATTTTTATATACTGAAATCCATATACTGTCAAGAAAATTAGATACCAATGACAAGTTGGCATTCCCCTTAGTGCTCAACAAGAGCAGTTGATTTTTTTTCTTCCTTTATACTTACAATTGATTATGGTTTTGCCAACTTGATACACTAATTAAACATGCAAATTATCTCTACTTCAAAATACTACTAAACTATGCTTCAGTATTCAACATTACATGACACTAACAATTAACTAACAGACACCTCAGTGCTCTCACATGAACATACTTATAAACTCAAGATTAATTAATGTGAACCAGGGATTATCCCTCACTTAAGCCAAGAGGAAATTTGAAGGAACATGGCAAAGTTTGACAAAAATATGGCTGAGAGGGAGGTTTAATCAGAAAGTTTGGTACAAGAAAGCATGCAAATCCTAGAGCATGTTGGTGATGTAGCAACAGAAAATAAAATTTTCAGACAGTTACCAACCTCCAAACTTCTTCTTTTCCACTCTTTATATAGTCCTCTAAGCTCACAAACTGCTACGCACTCATCCCACTTAATTAATCATGGAGAAAGCAAGCCCTAAATCTGCTTTGAAGGTTGGGAAGCTTAGTTTTATTTGCTGTTTTGTTCTTTTCCCTCAATAACATGTCCTAACAGCTTCACTATTCTTTTCCATTTTCCTTAATTTCCATGCAAAAGTTTGTGAAGAATACTTCTCAGTCTGCAGCTCAATGGAGCAGTACTAATTCTAGAGGAATGGTGAGATTATGCCTAGCTTTACCCTCACATAATATAAGCCTTAAAAAGTCCCTCCTTGTTTCTTTGTCACATTTAGTTGCCCCTTAAAAGCTCCATGGCATGCATGGATGGTTTGGGGTTTAATGTTAGATTCCTCCATTGCAGGATTAGAGAAGTCATTGGAGATAGTATTTATGCACTTGTTTAGTTGTTTTGTTTCAGTTCATATTAAGGTTGAAAGTATTATGAAACAACTGCATCACCTCTTGCATATAGTGACAGTGAAAAGAAAAGAGACCAGTGAGAAGTTTTATTTAAGTAACACCTCTTGCATACTTAGATAATGGTGATACAACCTTTGTTTTTGTTTCTATCTTCTTCTAAGAAAAGCACAGATGCTGCAAGTGGATTGCCACCTTGTGCATATGGGTGTGTTCTTTTGTCTGTGCCACTACACTTTGTATTGTCATTGCTCTTAAGACTAACCCCTATACAAAATGATAATTTACATAAAATGAAGTTTAGACATGCATGCATATGATAACTTTTGTCAAAAGATATGAATATCCTATTTAGCATAAAAAAAATGAATATCCTATTTCACCTTTTCAATATTATCATTGAAGCTGTCTCAACTACCCCATCCACCCAACAAGTTTATCCATACAACTTTCTACTTGCTATCAATTATTGAATTCTTGATTAATTAAATCACATTATCTCCCAAAATTTTGAAAAAGCATTTTAGCTATAAACCAAAGACAGCTTTTCCGACAAAAAGAAACAAAAAACAAGAAACCATCATTTACCCGCAAATTATCCACCTAAAAGATGATAATTAATGGCTTTTTTTTTGCTTTACATGGATACTATTGTGAAGTCTGACTCGAAAGACATATATATGTACCACGTAACTAAATGAGTTTTCTCTTATTTTTCAAATTCATAATATTCGTTTTTTTCTTTTTTTTTCCCCATTTGATACTTTCGATAAGTTTTTGTTTACATCAATCTAAAGTTATAAAGAAATTATCCCTTTTTGCGTAGTCATGAAAATGAAGTGTGTTGGTATTTCTCATTTTAAAGGAAGTTTATAATCGTACTTGGGCTATGTGTTTAGACATATTGGACCACTTTTTTCCCTTTTTCTCACACTGAGATGATTAATTCATGAACCATGCAACCCCTTTCCATAACTTGGAACAAGTGCGTCACCCCCACAGTGGCCCCAGAATGATCACGCGAGTTTTGTCTACTAATATTATAATTATTATGCTTTTTACTCTTCTTTCTCTTTCTTCTCCATTATTCTATGAATCATTGGTTGTTTAAAATCCCTCTACCTTATTATACATGAATCATGATGGCCACCTAAATAGACATAATTGGATGTTTCACAGACAAAAGATGTGCTCAAATACTATATGACAAGACTAAAGTAACTATCATGGAATATACGATTTAGTATGTAAATTTCTTAAATCAAATTTTTCTCTATGTGTAGGCTTCAAGAAGGTCTCCACCCAAAGAAAGTAACATAGTATGATATATATATATATATATACATGTTAGTATGTGAATTTCTGCAGTATATATGTTAATTTCTTGGTTCTAATTTGGTGAGCCATTTTTCTCTGTGATGTCTAGGCTTCAAGAAGGTCTCCACCCAAAGAAAGTACATTGGTATGTAATATATAAGAGTTAATATATATGTAAATTTCTTCTTCCAAATTTGGTGAGCCATTTTTGTCTGTCTAGGCTCCACCAAAGTCTCCTCCAAGGTCTCCACCTAAAGAAAATACTAAGCCACAGGAATTCAAACTCCACACCCAAGAAAGAGCTGTCAAGCGTGCAATGTTCAATTATGCTGTAAGATAACGTCAACAATCAGTGCTGAATTTAGGAAATAACTTTATGTGATTATTAATGAATGTGGTTTTGCAATCATGCACAGGTGACAACAAAATTCTATATCATGGAGCTGCAAAAGAAACAAGAGGAGAGGCTGCAAAAGGTAGGCACATAAATATTGGAGATGCTTCATTTTGTTTATGAGAAGGAGAGTGACATTTGGGAAAAGTTCATATATGAAATTAATTGAGTTAACATGAAGCAGTTGATTGAAGAGGAAGAGGTTCGCCTGCTAAGGAGGGAAATGGTTCCAAGAGCTCAATTAATGCCTTATTTTGATAAGCCATTCTTCCCGCAAAGGTAATGGACAGTGATAAAATTTCCTAGGATAATAAAATAAAAAGCAATTATATGTGGAAAGTGTGACAAGGAAAAAAAATAATTTTTATACATTGTTATGTCTAAAAGGTTTTACAGCGAACAAAAAAATCATGTTTGATTTTTAGTATGATTATTATAAAAATGAAAAGTCTTAATAATTTACACTATTTGCATAAAGATTAAAAAGAAAGGACTAAGAGCTTAGCTATGTAGAATTCAAGTATACATGTATAATAATAGTAATAATGATGGAAAATTTGAAGAGAGATATATATAAAATTTGACATGCATGCAGATCAAGCAGGAGTGTTCCAAGAGAATCATGCCTCCACATGATGAGCAGCAAGTGCTGGAGCTGCAGTGTTGGCAATGAAATTTACAACTTGCACCACTGTGGTCACCAAGCTCTGAAACCCATTAAGTAGAAGCTTTGTGGGAAGGAGCATGTAAAATGTATTCATCCTTGTATGTCATGCATGTTGTACACTATCCGTAGGAAAACTTAGAGTTTTGTACCATACCATGCCCCACAACCTAGCTCCTTGATTAGGCTTCTGGAGATGTTTTGATGATGTTTTCTTTCTCATGAATAAAGATCAATCATGTATTTTTGATCTATTGGTATTTCCATACCAATGCCAATATTGTACCAATATTTTTCCATTCCAATGCCTTGTACCAATATTTTTCCATTCAATTCCTTGTACCAATATTTTTCCATTGCAATGCCTTGTACCATTTGAAATCAATAGACTAGAATTACCATTTTGCATGTGACTCCTGTGCCAGTGTTTCTTTACTGTGGCAGATTTGATTCAAGAGTAAGGTCCTCTATCTATTATATTCAGATAGAGAGACCCTAAAACCTGATATCACAAATAATTTATTGACAAATTGTTTTTAAATACATAGTGCTATATTTTAAGGAATAAAAAATTTATAAGTAGTTAGTATCAAGCAATCTTTCAACTTAGTAAGTAGTTGTTAGAAGTCACTATCAAGATTAGAGAAGAATTCTTTGAACTGAATATTATGAAGAGGAAAAGGAAGCACTCCAAACATAACATTGAGATAACAACCCAATAAAAAGAATAAAACATTGTTTACATTGTCACTAGCATTTTCGTTTGCAGATCCACCTCACTTTCATACCCTCATTCTCTAAACATGTAAATATTTACAAACTAAAATCAAATGAAGGAATACGCTTAATTGCACATTATGAAGTAAATTCTTAAATTCATATAATTTTTATGTATTGGTGGTGATTTTACAAATGTTTAGAGAACTTACCGGTTGAATAATTGTAGGAGATTAAATTTATTTCACTGTAGTCATACATAAAAAGATTCTTTGAAATGTACTTTTATATTGTATAAGTTTAAATTTTTATTTATTTTTTAATTAAGAAATCACTTATCATTTTGTTCTTGTAACACGTATATATCTTTAATTTTTATATCATATCGATCTATTTTTAATTAATTATCTGATGGAATGATCTTTGCTTGATTCTATTAATCAATGCTTAATTTCTAACCAGCATTTAAGCGTAATAATACAAGTACAGATCATTAAAACTGCATTTTATTATTTATTGAAGACTAGATTGCTTATGATTTGTATAATCGTTGAATTAAAAAAAAAAACAAAAACAAAAACAAACAAACAAACTTACCCCGTGTCCACATTTGGACTTTCTGACAGCTTCAGTTCCTAAAATATAAAGAGGTACAGGCTTTAGTATGAAGAATGAAATGGAACTATACCTTGAGCTGAATCAATTTTCATCCCACTTAAAGCATTTTAGTGAGCTGAATCTTAAAATATGAATTTATATCTAATTCAGCCAACATTTTACTATATTTTTTTTAAATTCTACCTGAAAAATGTATGTATTGCTTAATAGGCACAGTAGGTACTATTCATATGGCCCAACATGAGAATTCTATGTTTATCTTGCTTGATATTGATTGTAAGAAGGTTTTTTTTTTCCAACTAGCACAAAAATTATCCATGGAACACACGTCTATCTTTATTTACCACGATAGTACAGTTTACTGAGCAAAAATTAGAATTCGATTACCAAAAAACGAAATTCTAACCTTTTTTTTACCAAAATACATTTTATTCTTACTAATTAGGATGTCAGAATTCGATTTTTTAAGAACATAATTCTAACCTTTACATAGTTATGTGTTACTCCTATAATATAATAATAAAAATAAAAAGTCTACAATATGGAAAATTTTAATGGACAGGTTGGGAAAAATATCACAAGGAGAATTGAGTTGGAAATGATGGAAATTAACATTGCTAAAGTGATGGTTGGTACTTGCATTGCATATCAGAGACGGAAGCAGCTTAGGCATTGGCCCCTCAACTTTTCCTAATTAATTTTTTTACAGAAAATACTTTAATACTAATAAAATTATTTTATTAGATAAAGTATAATTTGGGAGACAATAACATAACGATATTTTCTTTTCTCTTCTTAAATATATATTTTGTTTTTCATGTAGTGGTTAGTATAAATTTTAGAATCAATTCAAAAGTAACACCCTTAGAATCAATTCACTGAAATTCTTTTGGAGAATTCAATTCCAACACGAACCAATTTTAAGAGTAACAAAACTTATTTAAAAAATAAATAAAATCTAACGAAAAAGGAAAGACTAGAATAATTAATAGTACATGCATCAAACTCTACATTGATAGTTGCTCTCAGAGTCCAAACAATAAAAAAAATGCTAATGTGATAAAAGTTTCTAACAGAGAACGGCAAAATTTTCATTCGAAATAAATATAACACGATTATCCTTCACAGTAGGAGGTCGATCATAACCTATTTGCTTTCCTATATCTGAACTTTACATATGTTTGAAGTTTGACCACACAAAGGCCGTCTACAATATCCTACCAAAACTTAAAGCTGTCTCAAAAATGGCACCATTGAAACTATGATTTTCTTCTCAGTTCACTCCATAAGGTCAATCACACGTGTTTTGGCTCCAACATATTTCACCAGTTGCTCAACTGTTTCTTGATTTTAGAATTGTTTGATGATTTACCACCTTTGTCTTTGTAGGAATTTCTGCCCCCAGCAGTCTTCCGTCCCTTACGAGCTGCTTCTACAGCACGTCGTCTTTGCTTATTCAAGCTCTTAACGAGTTCAGCTTCATTTTCCGTTGCTTCTTCACTGTTTTCCTCCTGTGAATCAAAATTACCACAATTGAGGCTTTCATGCAAAGGCCAAATAACATGCTTTCTATATAAACTAGAATAAGGAAATAATGTTCTACACTACGTCACTAGCAAATTTACGCTAATAAAATGAGCCTATGGTTGAGAAAAATTTAGATTCAGAATACCACACAAGTCACATCAAGATTAGAGAACAAATGCACTATGACTCTAGACGAGGATATGCATAACATTCCTTGTTAACAAGTCATACATACACGCTATTTCCGAAAAAAAAAATCATCATGGATCAGTGTTTAAGACTAGAAATTCTTTGAATTGAATATTATGAAGAGGAAAAGGAAGCAGTACAAGCATAGCATTGAGATAACCACCCGATAAAAATAATAAAACATTGCTCACATTGTCACTTGCATCTTCTTTTTCAGATCCACTGCTTTCACGTGCTTCACAACTCTCCTCTTTCCCCTGACTTCCATATCCCTCATTCTGGTTAAAAAAAATAAAATAAAATCCTTCAACCAACATCTTTTATAAGTGATTTTATTGAAATAAATAAATAAATAACAGCACATTTTTACATGGTCTGTATCTGTTTTGTGGCATTACCTGTTCCAACAAGTCTGAAGAATTACCATCAATAGTGCATGCTTCATTCAGGTCTTCTACTGAGTCAACATCTTCACTGTCTGAATTTGTATCATTCTCTGCCCTGCCTTCAATGAACTGCACATAGAGATTTAAATACCTTTGAGGCTGAACCGAATACAAAGATGAAAGCATACCAATCTACCACAATAACTAAAAACAGACAATTTTATGCTTCACCAGATGCCAAATGGAGGTCCATGCAGCGTGTTAGAAGCTAAGCCAAACGAGGTGGAAAATATAAAAGCAAAGTTCTGTTGCCTTTAGAAAAACGATCCTATATTTCTACCCAGTCTAAACGAACAAGAAAAACACTATACCCTTTGAATATCTTCCTCGTCCTTTCTAGTAAAGCCACTGGCAGCAAGTTCCCTATCTAGAGAACCAGCACTTCTTTCTATTGCAGAAAAACAGGGTTTTCCAGTTTCGTCTCTCCCCTCATCAGAACCATCAATATCATCTAAGCTTTCTTCAAAAGAAAGATTGAACCTGAAACAGAGAAGAGGGAATGATATGAAGATAACTGAATTAGCAGCCAAATACTAGATCCAAAAACCTTTCAACAAGTTCAACAACCAAAGATCAATCAGCCATGCTGTAAAATCAGGAAATGAAAATGAGATTATGTATAAGATACCAAAAAACAAACGAAAAATATTAAAATTATACTAAAAAATACTCAGTTTATAGTAACAACTACAGATTGCAAATACGTTATATATAAATGCAAGTTAGACAGAAAAGATTCAAGAGCATAAATACAAAAAAATTCCCAACATGAAGGACAGTACCTTAAAGGAACCTCTTTATTTGATGAAAGGGTGAGAGAGTGGAAGACAGACTTAAAAGGATAGAAACTGGCCCGTGTTTGGTTGTGAAGAATGTAAAAGCAAAGTAAAGTTTAAATTGTTATTTATACAAGTCAACTCTTCTCATTTTCCTTTCATTTTCTCTCCAACCAAACAGCGAAAAAGCATCATTATTTGTTGTTTTCCTCTTAATTTATTTTCTCCCACTGTCACCCTTTCAAACATAGTGTAAGAATCATGAGTCCAAGTCCTTTGACCATGTCCGTGATCTTGTACTAAATGCACTTTCTAACAAAACAAGTTATGCTAACTTGTAATAACAAACATACCCAACCACTTGCTACTTTACTGAAATTAACTCTGCAGTTTGGGCAAGTGATGTGAGAATATCATTTCTATTTTTTCCTAACATCATTTGAATTATCAAGACAGCAAAATATTAAAAATAATATGCAAATGATTCCAAATAACACCCTACCTCTTCCTGAAAAACTTAAAGATGCATTCAACATCACGGTCAAAGTACCTGAAATAAGAAAAATAATTACTTAAACCAGAAATAAAATATACTCTGCTCTTCCATTAAGATGAGACACTTAGGCATGCAACTTCCGCATTTTTTTACTATTTGCAAATTTTTAAAACTTTATTTTTACTATGAACATTGATTTTAAACTTATGAAGTATGAAACTAACATCTGCACATACTACTTTAGTATGATAACAAAACTTAAATAAATATATAAGTTTATCCCCAAAAAAGCATTTTAAAAATTAGAAAAGTTCTATTAGCATATTCTAATTCATAAATTGAAAAGAGATGTAAAGATAAATCTAAAAATCATATTATAAGGTTTAACATGTTGAATGTATACCTCGCAAATTTAAATACTAATAAATTACAAACAGATTCTTTTTCAGGGAAGAAGCAGGTTGAACTATGGGAGAAAGATTTGTTATTTGAACATTATATATTAGCCCATTTAATTCTTAATAAGTGTGATTAGAATGACCTACAAAATTTTTATATATAAGCAAATAACGAAACAAAACATAGAAAAATGACAGGGCGGCTAGGAATTGTGATAACAAGTCAAAAGAAAATTATGACAGACTATCATAGAAGGAGATCCTTACATCTGTGCATTTCGATGTGACACGGATACCATTTGTGGAAAATCAATCATGGTGATTTTTTCATCATCGTCAATCTACAATGAATGGAATTGAAAGTGTAAATCAGATTTGAAAACCAACAGGCTAACAGGTTTAACGAAATAAAATTGAGAATCCTCTTTGATCATTATGCAGACAAGTCAAAGCATACCATGATATTGAATTCATTGAAATCACAATGAATAAGGCCACGCTCAGCCAACCGAACAACTAAACCAATAATTGTCTCAAAAACTGTCTCTGGATTTTGTAACTCCTTCACCTGAACACTGCATTTGAAAAACCAAATAGACAAATCAAACAATTGTTTACCAACACCGGCAAAATAGGTGAAAGAAATACTGGAAACAATAAAACCAGCTTAAGGGAAAAAAAAAAAAAAAAATTAAAAAAAGAAAAAAAAAAAAAAAATTAAACAACACAAGAAAAAAAAGAAAAAAAAAAAATGGAAAAAAAAAAACCAGCTTAAGGGAAAAAAAAAAAAAAAAACTTTAAAAGTGGCAGTAGTGAAGGATACATACAGAGGATAACCTTGAACAAGTGACATGACTACACAATGTCTATTGTGTTCTATAGCATTTGGAACAGGAAAGCCATGGGTTTCCAGAGCCTGCTCAAGCAGACCTTGTGTGTCAGTAGAAAATCAAACTAGAATAAAAGAATTCAAATATACAGAAACTAGATAGACGAAAGGGGAGGAAGGTAAAACCTTCATGAAAGCAAATTCTTTAAGTGCAGCAAGGCGAGACAAATAGAGCCAATTATAACTACTTCGATGTCTCAAGTAGTCACGCTTAGATTTGACAGCTCTAAAAGACATTCTACCAAGTCTATGCAACTTCATGGCTAGAACAGTTCCATCTTCACGAGCAACCTCAAATATATCTAGCAGAGCACATATGCCAACGCAATTAGCAAAAAAGGATGAAATATGATTGAATGAAGAACACCACATCAGAAGAATATTAACTAAAATACCAGATTCCTTTCCAACACCAATTTGGCGACCAACACCAACAAAAACTCCCTTGTTCACCATAGTTTTAATGGCAAGAAAATCATAACCAAGATAGGTAAGGCGGAATCCATCATCTAAAATCAAAGTAAGCTCTCACAGATTAGAAGGTAATTCAAAAGACTTCATATACTTAAACTAATACGATCATTGTTTGTTAATACGATTAGTAATAAACAGATTAGAAGGCACCAACATTTAGAAGAGTCATGATGCAACAACTTGTACTTGAGCAAATTCTTCAAAACCTTGTAAGTGCCTCCATGCCTACAAACATTAACATAAAAATCAGTAACCAAACTGAAAATAAAACACTGTAAAGAGAGTGAATGCGGAATAATATTGAGAGGTACTTGAGACGCGCAATTCGATCGATAAGTTCCGTGGGTACGATTTCATGCTGCAGCAGGGGAGAATTTCGTTAACTTGAGTTCAAAATTCAAAACAAATTATATTTAAATTGAAATTTAAAAAATAAAAATGAACTTGCGAAAGATGGGAAGAGAGAAAAACGCACATTCCTCATGCCCAATTCAACCGCGGTGAGAACCCTAAAATCATCTTTGGAGAGATATCTCAACACATCTACGTCGAGCTTCATTCTGTATTGACGTTAGTGCGCGCGTTTGGAGTGAAAATAGTGTATCTTGAAGGGGAAGGTGGCTTGAGCGGAAGCTGGTCGCGGGAGGAGGTGCTCGCAGCGGTTAGGTCAGGATTCAATGACTGAGTGAGAATTTACTAAGTGGGCTGGGCTGGGCTTAAGATACTGCTAGTGAGAATTGGAGATGGACACATTTGGGTCCCATATCTTTTAAAATACCAAAAATATCTCTAGATTGTATTATCTGAAATATATTTTTTAAGTTTGTTTAGATTTTACGATTCAAAATATAAAATACAATTTTTATATTTTGTATAATCTAAATATAAATTTTGTTTTGTATTTTAGATTATTTAATTAAAAATAATTTTTTTATATTTTGGATTAATTAATTTAAAAAAATAGATTGTATGATCTTTAATAAAAAATTAAAAGATGTATGATTTATTTAACTTTTTTTTATCAAAGACTTAATAATCATTTTGTTAAATCTACGAAAGTACAAGAAGAGAATATGGATTGCTAAATCTACTAAGGTATCAGAAGAAAATATATGGAGGTATACGAAGAACGTGTATCGGAGATATACGTGTTTTGAAATAAGAAAAAAAAAAGTCAATAAAAATATATTTTTTATAATTCAGATCTTAAATTTTATATCAATATATAAGTTTATGCCATTACATTTATAATAATAAAAAATATATTCTATCTATCTAGACCAATATAAACAAATGAAAATGTTTGGAAATATAAATTATTCGCAACATGATGTCTTTCTTTTGTCATTTTTAATTATTTACCATCTATCTTCATCTATGATTATAAAATTTGTGTCACTACATATTAATATTAATACTACTAACGCTAACTATGGGATAATATGGCAATTATAATTATATAAATAAAATTGGTGGAACACGTGGGGAGGTAAGATAAAAGTGGAACTTGTAAATAATTAGTAGTCTTGTAAAATATAATTAGTTGAGTGTTAAATAACATATTAGTATAGTCTTTTTTGTGTATTGTCATTTCAATTAAACTGTGAAAAGTTGTTTCAAACTAAAATTATAATTTAGTTGAATTGAATTCAAAGGTTTTGTAGTTCAAATAAATTAAGTTGGATCGTTTTATATAAGTTGAATTGTTTTTAACTGTTTAAAATTAAATTTAGAGTAAAATAAATTTTAGATTCTTAATATAAAATTATTTTTACTTTGAATTTAATAATATTTTAAAAATAGGTATTTAATAATTTAAACATTTTTATTTAAGTATTTTATTATAAGCGTCAATCTTTTACAGCAAGATAAATATGTTAAGAGATAGATAACAAATATTTGAAGTAGCTACATTAAAATTTAAATATCCCAACCTGAAAAGTAAATGCACCTAAACTAACTGAAAGGTCAAATACGACTTCAATCCTCTAAATTAACAGCACTTGAAGGTTGAGATGGTCTACATCAAGCATTCAAAAATGTTAGGAATAAAAATTTCATATTTTTTTAAGTCAAACCAAACCTACAAAAGTGCACAACCTCAAAAATGAAAAAAGAAATGGTTGAAAATTCACCCTAATGATTATAGGATTTAGGATTTGTAGAGCTACAATATTATTAAGATATCAATTCGAAAATTTTGGGTTTAATAAAGAAAAAAATAGTGAAAATGAAGAACAAGTGACATTTTTCTAATATTTTTTTAACAAAGTGAATCATATATTAATATTGTTGATTTCAACTTAATATATGAACTATATCAAATTATTTTTTATTATATTAAATGGTTTAATAAAATATTATATTATTTTTCAATAAAAAATTTCATTTTTTAACAACTTTTTTTAAATTGAAAAAAATTAAGTTATTATTTTTTTTTATTTATTTTATTAATATCTTGATTAAAAAAAAATATAAATAAATTATTTATAATTCT
>Ga0123340_1003722_pt1 | contig 14314 bp, 18 predicted proteins | sample SirMexnodulemix_FD_89961 | JGI IMG/M metagenome (GOLD analysis project Ga0123340, IMG submission 89961) | Root nodule microbial communities of legume samples collected from Mexico - Siratro Mexico nodule mix | ecosystem: Host-associated > Plants > Roots > Nodule | place: Mexico: Nepantla... | reverse complement strand
ATTTATAATAAAGTTCTATATATATATATATGTATATATGTGTGTGTGTGTTTTGTGTTGCTGTAGTATATTTTGAACATTATAAATGTATTCATTGATGGACTCCAAATTTTAGCTTTGCAAATGTACTCGGCGTTTTGTTCTCTATGCCAAAAGTCTTGACAGGAGAATTTTCTAAGACATCGCAATTGGCTTCTGTTGAAAAAGCTATTTTTTTTTTTTTTTTTTTCCCGAGTACGTAGTTAAAAAGAAGATAGTTGAGTTAATGAATGCATAAGGTAAGGGTGAAATGACTTGAGACATGCATCATAATAGACTTCATACAAATTTAAAACCACAATAGACCAAACAAGTGAAAAAAAAAATCATAATTTCTTATTGTAAGGAAAACAAATGTCAGTTAAGTTCAGATAACGCTGAAGGAATACATGTATTCAGTCCTTAAATTCAGATGATCACTAATACCTTGTTTTTTGTCTAGAATAGGAAACACGTAGCAAAGATCTTTCCACATACATACCTCCGAATGCAATAATTTGTAGCCGATCAAGTTTGGATCCCCTTAGACATCAACTGCGAAGCAAATTTCTGAACCTTCCGAATGTGCACAAAATGTCAAGGAAAGAACCAGCATTAATTTCTAAAGTTAAATGACTAGGAGGAAATGAAAAAAAAATAATAATAATAATGGGAGGATATTTCTTCTTCATAAATGGGGTGATTAAGCATCAGCAAGTTATTGTCGTTCACAATGGCTCGAATTAACAAGTCTTTTGCTTCCTCGTGCTTCTTTTTCAGCATGTTACAAATCTGCAAGAAATCACATTGAAAAAGAAATCCACCATTAAAAATTATGTAAGTGTTAAGCCAGCCAAAGTGTACACAGTTATGATTTTGTTAAGCAGGCCAAGAGATAATTTGGTGTTGCATAAAAATTTAAACACAAGAACGGGGAATTTAGAGCTTATCTATTGAGTGTATGAGGGAAGTTAATCCTACTCATACAACCACACATAAATGGTTAAGATTGTTATAAATTACAATTAGTCTTAATATTAACTGTTTACTTTAATTATACAAGTTGAGATTTCTTGCTCTAATACTCTCATCTCTCGTGATAACTTCCTTCATAATGTCTTAATACGGTGCTTTATTCATATATATATATATATATATATATATAAACTGTTTGAACACATGTCAACATTGTGTAAATTTTTCCCACCCTTTTCTTATACTGTTTTGTTGAATTTGGCATTTTTCTAACGAAATTGAGCTGCTTTTTTATTTTCTATTAACCGTGAAAGCACAGTTGGACTGTTCTAGTGGTACTTTAAACAGAATAAATGCAAAGTATTTGTTCATTCTAGTGGTACAAAGGAGCATAGTAGCGTGTTTTTTCAGTAGCCAGATCAACTTCTTGAATTGTATGAAACCGTTTTTATATGCAGATAGCAGAAGGTAACCGTTTTCATCAATATCACCCCTATATTGCTTAAATATACTTAGATATTGATGACCTGGTTAGTTGAATAATTTTAACATAACACTAATATAGATGATAAAATGTTCAGATTACTCACATCTTCAAGTTCTTTCATATACGCTTCAGCCTTTTCAACATTGCCGTTATCTTCCATGAGTATAGAATCAGGTATTTGCACTTCCATCACTTTAATCTCTGGTGAACTCTTAAGTCCAGGAGTTGAATGATTGTAAAGTAAATTGGTTGGCATACTCCCCACCTGACTTCATAGAAGGATATTTTGGTAAATATATAGAGAAATAAAAATTTAGTATCTACAATTATCAATAGGGGAGCTTGTGCTTAATGTTCCTGTTACATGTGGCATAAAGTCTGTCTATTTATATTAGAAATCGGGGTATTCACTATTTATAATTAGATTGCCCGAATTTAGCAATTAGAATAACTGTGCCATTAGTACTATTTATGGTTGCAGATATCTATGCAATATGTGTAGATGAATGATATCACGATCAATGAAAGTCATTAAAACGAAGTTGTTGACAAATATCCTTAAGTCCTTGTATTTATCAGTACCACGCAGTAATCATCAAAATATATGACAACACATCGAATATACCAATCCCTAAGCTTTGGTTGTGTACCTCTCCAATAACTTCTTCTGATGATTCTTTGGAATCTCTGCAGTTAAGAATAGTTACATGTCCAGAAGTACCAGCATAAGAAATTACATAATTTATCATAAATAGAAGTTAAGGCAATCAACTATTTCTCAGAACCTGCTTTTACTAAGAGACTGAGAGATGCGCTTTAGGGACCTCAACGATGTAAAATCAGCTTCAGAAACCTGTGGAATTGAATCTTAGGGTAACAAAGATATCATATCTGTAACAATCAGCTTCTAAGCATTTCTGTATGATTCTTTTGAGCACAAAGGTAACATATCTTCATGTTAGAGTAACATAGTTATGAAATTCTGTTTACGTTCTACACATTCCAGCCATGTGAATGGGAGTCAACTAAGGGTCCAACGGGAAGAATTATGCACCCAAAGTACATAGCATTTGTAGATATGATTTGGATTGCGAGTGTCAAATAATTTAAGTGAGGAAGTTTCCCTTCAATCATTCAAACGGTAAAAATCTTTAAAAATGTCAAACCTCAAGAGTTTTTCTCTTCAAGAATGGGGTTGAAGGCTTCTTATTGTTATCGATGTCAATAGGATTGTCATTCTTTGATGCGGATATGCCCTGTATCTGAATGCTCTGGCCATTGCTTACTATGGAGTTTGTTTCTTTTTGGTGTAAAGAAGTTGTTAGAATCCTGTTAGCTCCAAAGTTCCCGATAAATTAAAATTATTTAAACGTTGTGCAGGAAATTAAAGAGAACAGAAGAAGGAAGTAAAACAATTTGGCACTCAACCTTGAAGTTTTTAAGCTTGAAAGAGCAGGAGTGACCTTGCAATTTTTCGAAGTAAGTTTATTTCCTTCTACGGAAGTTATCCTTGATTTCTGAGAAGACTCCTTGCCTGAAGGTTCAGGTTGAGAATTTACAGATACTACCTGGTTAGTAATTCTAGCTGTCTTCTCTGTTAAGCACGACAGATTAACTTTAGAACTGCAAAATTCAAAAGAGAATGTTATGCTCCGACCTATGATAATCCCAGAGAACTTCAAAGCATAAATTATAACTAGAAACTCTCTACACCCAAGCATTAATTTCCATAAATCAACTAAAACGATGTAAAATATTAGAGTCCAAATGCATTGAATGAAAAGCTTAGCATTATTAATCAAAAAGAAAGAATCTATAGTAAGTAATCTCCGAGAAGTTTATCATAAATTAAACATCCAAGCATCAAAGGAAAGGAAACAACTTTGATGAACAATTAGGGACTAATTTTAATGAGAAAATTGGGGCCTATGATCATGGTAGAGACCAAAGCTCATATGAAGAAACATCTTTAGATTGTTTTTATCATAGTGGTAAAAAGACCACGTCTAGAAGTAAAAAAATTAAAAACCACGTAAACAAGAGACTATAGGGAGCCATACACAAATACTTGTAAATATGCATCTTCATATTCTTCCATCAACTAAGTCTTCAATTTTTATTCATCTCATTCTTCAATTAATTCCTTTCACTCAATCCAGGACATCTAATATAACTGAATAATTAATCAAGTGAAATTCTTACTTCTTTTGACCATATTTAGAAAAACCATAGGCAAATAACACCAATTAATGCACAATAATGAAGGTGAAAAAAGCCAACTACACAAAGGTTTTTTTGAAGAAATTTCTCTACAAACACTACTAAGAAAGAAAAATAAGAAACAAAAAAACCAAATCAAACTTCTTCATTAGCTAAAACTAGCTTATGTTTGACCTAATTTGTAGAAATTGTTTCCTATTAGCTTTTCCAAAATCTGATTTTTTAATTCTATGTACAAGCTAATTTTAGCTTATGAAGAAGTTAATTTCATTTTTCCTCATTTTTCTCTCAGAATTGCTTATCGAAATTTCCTCCAAATAGGGCCAAAGTCATGTTAACAAAATATTATGTGTAGATTAATTAGGAATATTAAGATTTTATGATTCAAAATAAATTATGGGGATGTGGATAAATTGGAAATGTTATCTCTGCACATATTGAGCAAAATAAGGGAAACAATCATAGGACGTGTAGAGCATTTGTTTTTCAGCTATTCAATTGTCCCACTCTTCTTACTTGGTTACTCTTTGTGTTGCATGATGTTGCTTCTATTTATAGACGTCACAAAATACATCGTTGTGATTGAGTGTTTTTGCTTGTCTTTTATGTCAAACGTCACAACTTTAACTATTAAGATCTTTTGGTTTGGTGAAGGACAACTTTGTGCTCTGCTGCTACTTCTACCATTCTAACAAGCATTTAAACTTAGAAAAGGGTGTTTGTGTGTCAACATCCTTTTAGACAAGCTTGAAACTTCTTTCATGAGAAGCTTGTTTGTAGGAGCAACTGATTAATCTACACGAGAACGTCGTCTTATGAAGTCACAAGGATCTTGGTCTACCAACTTGCAACTAGAGCATCTTAAGACTTCGTTTGGTCTTTACATGTTGCGTCCAAAGCTATAAGGTGAAGCGTCGGATTGAATATAGAGAAAAGATCACCAAACCCCAAATTATTCTGATTATGTGCTTACAACAATGTATATAAACATGAATATCTTTATATTAGATATCGACAAACACAGTTGTTTGGGCTGATCTCAATAGTCGCATAGCACTTGCTCACGTATCTTCTTCTAATAAAGTTCGTGCTTAAGATAGACAATGAGATATTACTTTTGACATTTCATAGTACAACCACAATACATATATAGATATGTTTTTGTGTGTGCGTGTGTGTGTAATAGCACTCCAAGACACCAAAAAGATGTTAATGGGCCTAATATACTTAAGAAGACTGAAAGGCCCAGAATATGGTAAGTCTATACTAGGAGAAAGGAAGTGGGGTCAGGTAGTGGAGAGAATGAGAGTTAGTTAAAGAATGGGTGAGGTGGAGCGATCGACGTCTAGTTTGGAGTCCGATATTTGGGGAGAGAGAATAGTTGGGACAAGGATAGTGGGATTTTTTTGTTAGAAATCGGTTAGGAGAGATTCTTTCTCTCCAAAGGAGTCTTGGACTCTGTTTTTCTTACCTTGCTTGTAAAGCCTCGAAGCTGACTAAGTTTTTGAATTCCAAATAATATAATCTCAAATTCCTCTATTTCTATCATTGGTGTGACCTAATGGATTTGAAACAAGGAGCTAGCAAAGTTGACATTGTCGATGCCACCAAAGATGGGAGAAAGAATCCATGCATTAGAGGACATATTGACAACACTAGAGGTTTCCATGAAAAAATCTTTGTTGAAGTTTTGACAAGGTACGATGGAGGAGTTTGCCAAGCTATGCCTTAAAGGGGATGAAATTATTCCAGGATCTCCAATTGTGGAGGACCCGGGGAGTAAATACAAGATGGCTAAGAAAATGTCGAGTTGCCACTGTTTGATGACAATGACCCGATCGGATGGATTACACGAGCGAAGACATATTTTAAAGTGCAGGGCTCGTCCAAGGAGGTGAAAGTTCGATTGGCCAAATTGAGTATGGAAAGAGCAACCATCCATTAGTTTAATCTTCTTCTCGAAATAGAGGACGATTCGACCTAAGAGAAGCTAAAGGGGCTTTGATTGATCGCTACAGAGACACAAGACTGACAATCCTTTTGAAAAACTTAAAGATTGGATGAAAACAGGGACTGTAGAGGAGTATATGAATGAATATTGAGTTCATCTCTTTTCAGGTAGCACGGTTTCCTGAGGATCAGTATTTGAGATACTTCATAGGACGATTGCAACCTAAGATTAGGCTACATGCTTGCACATTTAACCCTGTCAACCGGATTCAAGTCATACACGTAGCTCGGAATGTGGAAATGGAGAAACGAGACTTGATGGTTCCTCGCGGAAGTGGAACGAGTGGAACCAAGACGTGGATAGGGAACAAGGAGTGAAGCTCCAAGTATGTAGACGAAGGGAGATTTAGATCCGGTTAAAACCCAAACTCACTTAAAGGTGTTCGTGGGTCTGAGTCCAACATGGGAATTCAGCCCAAAAAGATCTCTCTTCAATCTAAGCGCGAACTCTCACCACTTAAATGAATGACAGTAATAGCGATGGTGGACGTCGATTTTTCAATGGCGATCAAAACCATGGCACTAAACATCTCCCTTTCTCAAAGCTCATGAATAGAAGAGCAACGGGTCTATGTTTCTTGTGTGGAGAGCGCTACCATCCTTTGCATCAGTGTACGGAAAGACAACTAGGCTTGGTGGTGTTAGGAGATGATGAAAGGGTGATTGAAGAAGAGGAAGTATTAGTATTGAAGTTAAGGGGGAAGAGGACAGAGATAGCTTAGATTGTGGATGTATGGGTTTGTTTGGTTCATGGACTCTAAGCAAACTAAGATTTCCCTGTCAACATTACAATTAGAGGGCAAGGTGAGGGGAGTTTTGGTGCTAATGTTAATTGACAATAGCACAAGCCACGATTTCATTTCTCCACAGGTGGCGTTAATTTTTTAAATTGTAGTGGAACAAGGTAAGCCCATGGGGTGAGGCTAGGAGATAGGCACCATGTGGCTACCGAAGGCAAGTTCAAAGGCATGAAAGTTCAGTTGGGAAAGTTTCACACTGAGGTGGATGCGTATGTGCTAGAATTAGGGAACCTGGACATGATTTGGGTGTGGCTTGGATACAATGGTTTGGAAAAGTAACGTTTGATTGGGAACATATGATGATCAGTTTCCATTGGAATGGGGAGCGTGTGAAACTGCAGGATTAGAAACCAATGGGCTACCACAGAAAGGAGAAGAGGCAAATAGGAGAACAAACAATATCTTTGTACAATTTGATGCAGGTTCTGCACCTAAAGAAGAACACCACTATCTAAAAGGCAGCAAGTGGAAATTCAATTAGTACTAGCACAATTCAGTGACGTTTTTAGAAAGCCAAATGATTTATCCCCACCCCACGACATTGTTCATTCCATTGAAATGTATAAGGAGGCTAAACTAGTGAGTGTTCATCCTTATCGCTATCCTTACCATCATAAGGATGAAATTGAGATACAGGTGGATGAGATGCTGCAACAAGGTATCATTAGACGAAGATCTAGTGCTTTCTCCAATCCAGTTATTCTGGTTAAGAAGAATGTTGCTTCTTGGCATTTGTGTATGGACTGTAGGGAATTAAATAAGTTGATTGTACTAGATAAGTATATGATTCCTGTTGTTGAGGAGTTTTCGGATGAGTTACATAGGCCAACTTACTTCTCAAAATTGGATTTCAAGTCTCGAGTACCATCATTCGAATGAGGGATGAAGATGTGCACAAGATGACTTTCCGGACGCATGACAACCATTACGAATATTTGATTATGTCGTTTGGGTTAACCAATGCTCCAGGGACTTTCAATCAGCTATGAATCAAGTGTTCAAACCTTAACTCCGCTAATTTGTTGTAGTTGTTTTTTTTTTTTTTTGACGATATAATGATCTATAGTAAGAGGTGGGAATAACACTTAAAGCACTTGATAGCAATTTTGAAATTATTACAAGAGCATTGTTTTGTGGCTAATAACAAGAATTTTGTGTTTGGAAGTAAGAAAATGAAATATTAAGGCCATGTAATTTTCGAGGGAAGAGTGGCAATTGACCAAACAAAGGTTAAGAGTATATTGGAGTGGACGATTACCCAAAATGTTAAGGGGACTTTTTTGGTCTAACGAGGTACTACAAGAAGTTCATTGAAAGTTATGGGAAGATAGTGAAGCCATTACCAGAGTTGATCAAGAAAGAAGGGTTTGCCCGTACAACCCTTAATGCATTTGAGGAGCTAAACAAGGCAATGACTAAATTCTCTCTTTCAGTATTGCCTAATTTTTCTCAACCTTTCAAAATAGAGTCTGATGCTTCCAAGAAAAGCATAGGAGCGGTGCTCTAGCAAAATAGACGACCAATACCTTATTTCAGTAAAGCCTTGTCACCAAACAATTTAAGCAAGTCTGCTTACAAGAAGGAACTTATGGCAGTAGTTTTGGTTGTCCAGCAATTGAGGCCCTTTTTATTAAGGAGGAGTTTCAGGGTGTACTTTGATCAAAAAAGCCTCAAATATCTACTACAACAAAGAATTACTACTGTTGACCAACAGCACTGGATAGCCAAGCTTTTACCCTATTACGTTGTCGTCATTTATAAGTCGAGACCAAAAAATGATGCTTTACTATTCCATAGGTATGAAGAGGGAGAGTTAAGAGAAATCACTTTGTCTTCTCCACTTTAGTTGCATCAGCAATATGTACAGAGAGAGGTAGCATCTGATCCTTTTTGCAACAGGTCATACAAGACCTCCAGCAAGAGACAAACTCCAGGTTAGGATTTAGTTTTCAGCAAGGAGTGTTGTATCAAGGCAGGCTGGTTTTAGCAACCAATTCTACTCTAATACCAGACATGCTAGCGAAATTTCATTCATCTCTTCTTGGGGGACATTTGGGGTTCTTACGAACCTATAGGAGGGTGGCTGGAAATTTATTTTGGTTCAGGATGAAAAAGGCAGTACAGGATTTTGTCAAAAGTGTGCCAACGCAAAAATATTCAGCATCTTCTCTGGTGGGATTATTGCAACCACTTCTCATCCCATATCTCATTTGGAAGGATATTTTTATCACAGGACTTCCAAAATTAAAAGAATATGACGTGATTTTTGCAGTAGTGGACAGATTGTCCAAATATGGGCATTTATATTTCTAGAAAGGTAGTAGAGGTATTGCTAAGGAGATAGTTCGACTACACAGCATACCTCAATTAAAACTCGCAAGTTGATTTGCAAACTTGTTCGAGTAAACTCGTTTTTTAGTAAACTCGATGGACTCGGAAACACAGTGGACTCGCCCAAAATCGCGAGTATAGCACCTTGTCATCAAGTGAAGAAAAAGGCTCCAAAACAACCCATAACTTAGGGATTTTGAACCTGTTCAAAAGACCTACGCAGTTTTCTTGCATTTTAAATAAGGGTTCACCGTCATCTCTTCACACAGTGTCACCACTGTCTCTTCGTACAGTCTCACTGCCGTGCACCTCGTCATTTGCAAGCCTCGCCGTTCGCGCCCCTAGCCGTCATGCTCATCGTCGTGCTCGCTCGTGCATCTCGTCGTCGCTTTCGCATCCGCGTCTCGCTGTCACGCTTGCACCACGTCTTTCCGCCGCATCTCACTTGTTGGTCTTGCAAGATCCGTTTTGGATGAGTTATATTTTAAAATTAAGTTTGATTTCTTTTTAATGTGAACTGTGACTGATTGGAATAAAATGCAAATTGAGAGGGCAATTGCATTTTTCTGCAGTGTTCTAAATTTTAGAATGTAGAGAGTGGTTTCAAATTATTAGACACTGAGAGATGAAATGTAACTACTGCCTTAATGGATGCATTTTCAAATTCAAATATCACTTTGCTTAAATTAGATAATGAATCATCCGGACAAGAATTTGATGGTGACAAATGGTGATGAAAAAGATAGTGGAAATTATTTCATTAGAATATTAAATTAAAGAGATTAAACTTGATAACATTAGTATTTTTTTGTTATTTAGTTTTATCTTATTGTTATACATTGTTTGAATTTATTTATTTTAATATTGTGGAATTATTATTATGTATATTTGTTTTTTTTATTGAATTTTTTTAATGAAATAGACTCTTACGAGCCTACGAGTCTAGTTTACAAACCCTTCACGAGTTTATGTAGACTCTCGAGTTTGATAACCTTGTCTCAATCTATTATGAGTGAGACGAATCTATTGTTCAATAGTCTATTCTGGAAGGAAATTGTTTCAGCTATAGGGTATAACCTTAAAAATGAGCTCTTCATATCATTCGAAGACCGATGTCAAACTAAGGTAATGACTCGACGTTTGGAAGCATATCTACTATGTTTTGCTTCATAACAACCGAAAACTTGGTCATATTGGGTGTCATGGGCTAAGTTGTGGTATAACACTACTTTTCGTGGATCTACAATATAGGTGGAAACTCTCTCCGTTAATACGATTCTCACTTGGAAAGACAAGGGTAGTGGTCGTAGCACAGGAGTTTGTGTAGAAAGATGGGGCTTTGAGACAATTGAAGCATCATTTGTTACTTGCTCAACAATAGATGAAAAAGTATGCTGATAAAAAAAGGTATTTTGCATTTGAAGTTGGAGAGTGGGTGTTCATCAAATTAAGGCCTCGCCGACAGCAAACAGTAGCACAAAGAATTAATCAAAAGTTGGCTCTGAGGATTTTTGGCCCATTCCCTATAGTCGGCAATATTTGGATTATGTCTTACAAGCTACAGTTACCAAACACAACGAAAATTCATTTTGTTTTTCATATTTCCCAATTAAAGAAATTTGTGGAAGATTATGCTACGAAATCATCCTTACTAGCCGAGTTGGAAAAGGAGTTAGATGAGATTGAAGAGCCTAAGGCATTTTTAGTTACTTCAGGGCGGCCACTTGGTTAAGCAATGGCTAGTTAAATGGAAAGGCAGAAGCATAAAGGATACAACTTGTAATGAAGCTCTATTGCGTAGCCAATTTCCAGATATCAGCCTTGAAGACAAGGTTGCTCTGTCAAGGGGAGGCAATGATAGGACTCCTAGGCACCAAAAAGATGTTGATGGGCCTAATATACTTGACAAGACTAAAAGGCCTAGAATATGTCTATACTAGGAGAAAGAGAGTGGGGCCATTAGTTAGGGAATGGGTGAGATGGCGTGATGGACGTGTAGTGTCGAGTGCGGTATTTAAGGAGAGAGGATAGTAGGGAGAAGGATAATGGGATATTTTGTTAGAAATTGGTTAGAAGAGATTCTTTCTCTCTAAAGGAGTCTTAGACTCTGTTTTTCTTACATTGCTTGTAAAGCTTCGGAGCTCACTGAGTTTTTGAATTTCAAATAATATAATCTCAAATTCATCTATCTCTATTCATGTGTGTATTCAAATAATGTTCTTTCATCTGACCACCAAGAAAATCTCACAAAGAATGTCACCTTCAGAAGATTTCTAAGAGTGTATAAAAGCTACTTTATGCCAACAACTTTTCAAGAAGTACAATCAGTCACCTTTGCATAGTTCATGTGCCTCATAAGGTCCTAACTTTTACTCAAGATGAGATAAAAGTAATCTAACTTAGGCTAATAAGATATATTGTGTTTCAGATTGTTTCTTTAAATGGAAGTTTGCATTATATGTTGCATGAAGATCATTTAATGCAAACGTTTACGAGGACAGACGTTAGTAAGGAACAAAGAACTTTTTGAAATATCTCAATAACTAGAAAAGGATTTGCAACAACTATTCCTCCCACTTCTTTATAAATAGAAGATATCTTTGTAGAAGAAAGTTTAAAAACCTACAAGCTTACAAACTTTTACTCCTGAATAATCCTTTGAACGTTTAAGAAAATCTTATCGTAAACCTCGCTCGTTGATAGAATATTGTTGTATTCTTTAGCAATCTAGAAGAGTGAATCTTCTATTGTATCCGCCTTAGGACGCTATACCTCTTTTAGTGAAACTTGTCTTGTATTTGCAGCAAGAGTTTGCTTAGTGAAACTTGATCAAAAACTAGACATAATCTTGGTTAACAGACAAACCAATGTAAAAAATTAAGCATAAATCTTTCTTTACTCTCAACACTCTTAGGTTGCACATTATTGAACGATCAATCTTTTAAACTAGATTTACAAAAAATATCTTGACAATGAGTCTGTCCAATTAAACTTTGTCTAATAGTTTTTAATATGAAGTTGTTTTTACATAAAACTACTAAAAGTTTTAATATACAATTCAAGTCTCCCTTCTTATGTATTTCACTTCATTTTCATAGCTTTTAAGTGTCTTGCAAAAGTCTTCGTGCGTCTCGTACATAAACATTCTCTATGGCTTTTTGTCTTAGAACTTTATCTAGAGTTGTCATCTGATCATATGAATTTTTACCTTTTGCTTTACACAAAGTAACTTCAATAATATTCAAAACTTAGTATTATTTTGTCCTCAAAATGATTTATTCTCATGAATAAATTGTCTATGCTTTAACCAAGATGACAGAAAAAGGTTTCTCTTAATAGGAAGAAGGTTAACAATTTTGATACATCGTCTGGGTTTTGTGATGTAGCTCTAGTAAACACAATTATGAATCATCTGAAGTTATAATGAAGTCTCACGATACCAATGATGTTAGGTGAATAATGGACTTAGGGTGTTCATTCCACATGACTCATAATTGTTTATGGGTCCAACTTTTTACAAAACTTGAAAGAGATATGTTCTTCTTAGCGATAACAAGTCTTATAAGATAACTGATTGAAACTTTAAAATTCAAATTGTATGACAAAACCGAGAAGTTGTTAAATGAAGATAGGTATGTAACTAATTTGAAAAGAAATCCAATATCCCTTGGTAAGTTTGAGAAGAGGAGATATGTATTCAAGGGTGAGAAATAGGGTGATGAAAGTGATGAAGGATCTACGGTTGTGATGAAGGACATGAGGAAGAACGACCTATATTATTGTATATATTTTAGCATCTATGAGTAGACCATCTTGTCTACAATAGATGGTTAGGTCATGTAAGTGAGAAAAGCTTGGATGAGTTGTAGATTTCATATTTGTTTGGCAATGACACAGTTCATAAGTTAAAATTTTGCTAACATTGCATTAGCGGAAAAGCTTGTAGGGTCAAATTTAGTGTTGGAAAACAGTAAATAAAGGGGATTCTAGACTATGTTCATGCTAATATGTGAAGACTATATGCTAGTCCTTCACACTTTAGCACTGAGTACTTCCTGTTAATAATAGATGACTATTCAAGTAAGTTATGGATCTGACAAAACACGAAGCATTTGAGAACTTTAAATTTGGAAGCATCTGGTGGAGAACCAAATTAGGAAGATGGTAAAGAGGTTCATATCAAATAATGGTCTTGAATTTTGTTTAGAAATATTCAACAATTTTTGTAAGAAGGATGAATGGCAAGGTGTTTGACAGTGGCTCACCAACAAAATGGCCAAGCAGAAAGGTTCAATAGGACCATTTTTCAACAAGTGAGATGTATGTAGTTAAGTGTTGGAGTTGTAATAGCGTTTCGGGCTTATGTTACAACTGATGATGCCTACCTGGTCAACAAATGTCCCTTAACTACTTTGAATTTGAAGAAGACCGAGGAAATTTGATCAAATCATTCTCTTAAGCTTCAGAATTTGAGAATCTTTGTTAGCTTGTTTGTGCTTACATTAGGCAAGGAAAACTAGAAACAAGGGTTCTTAAATGCATGTTTTTAGGATATCTGGAAGGTGTGAAGGCATATAGACTGTGGTGTCTTAGCCAAGATTCAAGAAGTATATTATCAACAAAAATATTGTCTTCAATGAAACTAAAATGGCTTCTAAGCCAAAATTTCCAAAATGTGTGTCTGGGAGTAGTCACGAGACTGAGAAGGCTAACATTGAGGAAGAGACTAATAGACCATCTGATTTTCTACAATCTAATGTTGCAGACGATTTGGTAGAAAAATAGTCAAATGATTAAATTGAAGGATAATAAGCTAATACGATCAAACCTCCAGCAAGGTATGAATATGTAGATCTTATTGTAATCTCCTTAGTAGTTGCTAGTAAGGTTCTAGAAATGAGCCCACAAGCATATCATCTACTCTAGCAAGTAAAGAGAAAAATCAATGTTAGACACCATGGAGGAGATGAATTCACTTTTCATCAGAATAGTACTTGGAGTCTAATACATAGACCAACTGGTTATAGATATGTCAGTTAGAAATGGATTTTCAAACAAAAGGATGGAATTCTTAGAATTGATCAAGGACAACTTAAAGCAAAATTGATGGCTAGAGACTTCACTCAGAGGGAAGGTGTTGATTAATGTTTGGTGCAAACTACTCGATGCCTACCAAAAACGTCTATCACCTTAAAAATCGTCTACATTTTGACTCAATATATTAGTCTGAAGAACATGTCACTTGTGATGTATTCTCTTTGAATGATTAGTGGCATGATTCACTAAAATTGCTATAATTGTTCCCAATATATAAGTACCTTGTGTAAAATGAGTTGATGTTGGTTGTTGTTAGTCTGAGCAAGCTTTTATTATAAGGAGTAGAGAATAACAATTGAGTTATAAATTGGTAGTCTCTAAAGTTTTTTTTTTTTTTTTTTTAAAATTTTTTGAGAGAAAAAATTTTTTTTTTTTT
>Ga0123340_1003721_pt1 | contig 14315 bp, 12 predicted proteins | sample SirMexnodulemix_FD_89961 | JGI IMG/M metagenome (GOLD analysis project Ga0123340, IMG submission 89961) | Root nodule microbial communities of legume samples collected from Mexico - Siratro Mexico nodule mix | ecosystem: Host-associated > Plants > Roots > Nodule | place: Mexico: Nepantla... | reverse complement strand
ATATTGAAATTAATTTACATATTTTTTTAATAATCTTAAAAAATATTTATTATGTAAGTAAATTTAATTATGAAAATTCTTATTTTAAATTCATTGTTTTAAATTTATTAAATAAATAATAAAAAAGAAAACTCTATACACAAGATAGCCCATGTATTTCGAGCAGGAAAAGCAACAAAATATTTAAAACAGCCATGACCAGCAAATAGATCTAGTGTGATGAATATTATTGAAGGAAATTTAATTTTTTTGGGTTTATTGAAGAAACAATTCAGATTTAACAGTCAATCCAACGACACAAGTTCCACAAGTACAACACGCTTTTCTCTTCTCTTGCCATTGTTTATTTGCCGTTCTTCCTGTACCAACGAAAAGCTCAATTTTCTCCTCCTACTCTCGTTTCCCCACGAACCCATTTTTCGTTTTCCAAAAAGATCACAACTTTTGCTTCAATCTACACTTCCTCCTTTTCCGTTCCTGTTTTCGATTCATGGGCATCTCTTGAAATCGGGAACCATAGATATTCATCAGACACCGCCATGGACAAGGACAAGGACAAGGACAAGTCTCACACTAACAGTTTTTTTCACAGTTTTGTCAAACACTTCAAATTCGGTTCTAGTAAAGGTTACTCCCCTCTATCTTCTTCAATCTCTGCTTAAAACGCTTATTTTCTGGTAGACGAGTTGTCTGATTTTACCAGGATTGTGTTTCTGCTTTGTTGTGTTTGGTCAGAGCGAAACGATGAAGCTGACATACAGAAAATGGCTGCACAAGAGCAGAAGATGTTTCCCTACGAAACCTTGGCTGCTGTCACCAAGAATTTCAGTGATATTCACAAGCTAGGCGAGGGAGGTTTTGGACCTGTCTACAAGGTATGATCAAAATCGAGAAGCTCTTAATTGGTTCTGGTACATGTTTTCTCTGAAATTTCTTCCAAATTAATGGTTGGATTCAATGACTTGATGCTTTTCTAGTATTTGGTTGTTCCCCTTTTGCGAAAATTCGTTAAAATAAGAAGCTTATAAGCATTTTGTAATTACTGAATTTAGGTTTTGGGTTTGTTCGCAGGGGAAGTTGAATGATGGTAGAGAGATCGCTGTGAAGAAGTTATCACACACTTCAAATCAAGGGAAGAGAGAGTTTATGAACGAGGCGAAGTTGTTGGCTCGTGTGCAGCATCGGAATGTGGTGAATTTGGTGGGCTATTGTGTCCATGGCAACGAAAAGCTTCTTGTTTACGAGTATGTTGCTCACGAAAGCCTAGACAAGTTTCTTTTCAGTAAGTCCTTCTTCAATAATGCCACTCCTTCATCATTCATCAAATCACCACAACCCATATCCTCAATTCCTTAATTTTCCCAATTAGTATCGGTTATGTTCTTCACCAGAAACAAAACTGATTTGAATTTAGTGAAGAAACTTTTTGTGGCCCAAGATGGCTGGACCTGAAAGACATTCTAGAAGAGACCTTGACTTTTCCGTAGTTATTTATTTGATTCATAGGATAACTTTCTCGAAGACAACAGAATGTTTACCATGACATGGCATGGCATACTTTTTGCTGCATGAAGCATCCTAGCATTTTGAATGAATGATGAACATGTGATAATGAATGAAAGGTGGGAGCAGTTGTTGGGAGTTAGTAGAGGAACATTGAAGTTTGGATTAGGCATCCAGTTTCTAGGAAGGTAGTGTATGGAGACAAAGTCTTATGATTTTGTTGTGGAGGAATGGTCTCAAATTCCCAACAAACATCATATTATGGTTAAAAAATTTGAGGTTGTTGTTGTTGTTCAAGGTTACTGAATTGTGATTTTTATAACAGTACGTAAGTTGAAATGGATGCAGAATCACAAAAGAGAGAGAAGCTGGATTGGAAACGTAGGTTGGGCATAATCACAGGCGTGGCAAAGGGTTTGCTTTATCTGCACGAAGACTCACACAATTGCATCATCCATCGCGACATCAAGGCCAGTAATATCTTGCTTGATGACAAATGGACGCCCAAGATTGCAGATTTCGGCATGGCACGGCTCTTCCCCGAAGACCAAACCCAAGTCAACACACGTGTGGCTGGAACCAAGTAAGCCTTTACTTTTATTTCTTTTTAAATAATCAAATAAACCAAAATAAAATTAAATACTTCTTCATTCGCATTCACACTACTTTGGACCCTTTTCACGTTTTATTTAGGATAACCGACTTATTTCGTCTTAATTATCCTCATCTGATTTGGTTGAAAGATGGGTAAAATTTAATGATAATTATTTTTGCGGAGGATCCAACTCAGAAAAATTTGAATGAGAAAAAGTAACTATTAAATAAAAATAATAAATTTAATTATATTTAAAATGGCATAAAAAATAGGGTATAGCATAATGAGAATATATTAGAGGTAACTAGAAAAACTCAAGTAAAGAAAAAAATTAAGCATACAAGCTAACAATATGAAAACTACGCCAGCCTGAAAAAAATAATACGAAAAACTAATTGAAAATATCATTAGTAGCGGTTTAGAGGAGATAAGTTAATTCGTCCAATTGAAGGAGATAAGGTAAAATTAATATTTATGACTATAAATAAAGTTAATTGATTTTTTATATATTTTAATTTTTAATGCACCCTTTAATTTCACAAATCACTTTATTTATTTATTTATTTATTTATTTATTTTCTGTGTTATCTCTTCCAAGTAACTTGAAAAACTGATTCCCTCACAGCGCTTATCTTTTCTTTTTATATCTTCTAAGTTCTTATTTGTTCTCTTGAAATCCGACTGATGACTTCAAATTTTTATCTTAAATTTAAATTTCTTAATAATATATTAACTTTAAACAAAAAACAGTAAATAAGTTATATAGATAAATATATTAAAAAATATAAATTAATGTACTCATAATAATTTTTATTATTTTACATGTTAATAATAATTAAATTTTAGCTTATTAAAATAAAATAATATGATAAAAATTCGGACAGATGCACATTAGTCCATATATTCTCGCTAGTTTAAAATGAAAGAAATATAATATTATTGCAAACTTATTTTTCTTAACCCTAGAGTCTTCTCTCTAATTTTCTCTTTTAGATATTACACAAAAGTATTTATTTCATCAATCATTTATCCACTGATATAAATAATTAATGGAAATATACTTTCATTAAAATCTTCTTCAAATCTGAATTTAAGTATTTTTTTTTTTACTTTTTTTATTTTGCTAAACAATTTAATTTGAATCGTCACATCAAGTTAAAATTTAACGGTCAATCATATATTTTTTTGAAAATAAATGTTTCTTTCATTTGGTCACAGTAAACTATTTTACATTGCGAGCGATGTTTTTTATTAGGGAAAGGAAAAGTTAATTTTGTTTTAGAACAAATTCGATCCTCTTTCATACGCCAAGCATTAATCTTGGTAATTTTGCGCATTTAATACTATTTTATAAGTTACAATCTCAATTATGAAATCTTAGTGCATTTCACTTAGTTTTAAAAGTAATCAACATTAAACAGTATATTTTCAGCCCTCATAATATGACTTTTACATTTTTATGACTAAAATATATATAAAAAAGCTTTTTACCTTAATCCAATCTTTTCGGCATCAACCCGGGATATTCTCATACATCAAATCACGGTATTAAGAAACTTGCGTATTAGGTACGACACATCTTGCATTGCATCTGGTTGATGATATGACTGACTAGTCAAGTCAAGTGTTTTGACCCGTTGTGAGCGTTTATTTGTGGCGTGCAATTTTTAGCTTTTAACTAATAACTTGTACATGGTAATTTTTCAGTGGATACATGGCTCCGGAATATGTCATGCATGGAAATCTATCGGTGAAGGCAGATGTATTTAGTTATGGAGTTTTGGTATTGGAATTGATCACGGGCCAAAGAAACTCCTCGTTCAATTTGGATGTGGACGCACTCCACATGCTTGATTGGGTAACACTCTTTATTACTATTATTTTTTGCTTCCATCACTTTATTATCACCAAATTTCTCATTCTCCTTGACATTCCCGCAAGTTTTGAGGACTTTTTATTTGATCAATTGATTGATTAATAGCAACGGTGTCTTAAAAAAATTAACTCTCCCCACCAACTCCCTCGAACCTAACATAACCAAGTTGCATTTAGAATTGATGAAGAGTGGTTTGGTTTTGTGTGGTTATAACAGGCATACAAGATGTACAAGAAAGGGAAGAGCTTAGAAATTGTGGATTCCACTTTAGCAGGTTCAATGGTAGGTGAGGAGGTAGCTATGTGCATTCAGATGGGTTTGTTATGCACTCAAGGGGATCCACAGCTACGACCCACAATGAGGCGTGTGGTGGTGATGCTGTCGAGGAAGCCAGGGCAGATGCAAGAACCAACGAGACCAGGAGTGCCTGGTTCAAGATACAGAAGACCAAGAAGACACTCTGCATTGTCTTCCACATTGGGTACCTCTGGTGCCTCCGATTCACACACTTCTGATTCAAGTAATAATTGTACGACTGTTACTACTAGTGCCACAGGGACCAGCTCGGCTAATGTTGAAGCAGACCCCAAAGGGAAACGTCCAATGCGGGAGGGTTAGGTTAGGCTCATTATATTTGTACTATTTACTGTGCTGTTATTCTTTTTGTAATGTAAGTAGCTGGTGTGAACTCTATGGAGATGTACATAGTGTGAGGGATTACTTAGGCTAGGAATGCCCATCCAGGCTAGTGAATTCTTATTCTTTAATTAATATTTACAAGTCAGAAATGGAAAGAAATTAAGTATTCTCATTTTCCAATGCTCCAACTAAATGCTTTGCTTTTCATAAGGTTGGTGTTGAGTTCCTTGAGGGATCTATTCACACTTCACTGTTTGATTCTCTATGAGAAATCTGTTCACACTTGTAGGTTTGAATGTACCTTCTCAATAATTTTTCTTGTCATGTGCATATATGAATGGTAAACACCAAATTTTGTCTCTTTTCTTATACCTAAGAATTTTGTTTTACAAGTTCTATGTCATTTTACAAACGAGCTTTCTGTCCCATGAACACTGCTCTATCAAAAGCACAACAAAGTGATCTAAACCACCAACAAAGTGACTTAAATCGCTTCGTAGCCACTAAGTTTACTGCTATCTTATGTATATTGGATTTGCTCCTCAACATTCTAGGGTCTGGCAGAGGAATGGAAAATAAATCAAAACAGTTATTTCAAAGTCTATAAATACTGGATAAATAGTAGAAACATAGAGTTGAACGGAGTTGAAAAAGTTTAGTAAAAAGGAGAATATAGAGTAAGATAAACAAAAAGTAGGTGAAGTTTAAATGAGATTGAGTAGTACATTATTTTTTTAAGAAAATGTTAATACTAAGTTATCTTGTAAGTTTGTAATTGGTTGTTAAAGATCTTTTTGTTTTAAAACTTCTTGGATAGCACAACAGTAGTATTAAGGTTGATGTTTGTTTTGACAATCGACTTGAGTAATACTCAAAGCTTTTTTCTTAAATATTTAGATAAGTGTATCTCAATGAGGTGAATGAGAGATATCCATAAATAATAAAACAATTTCATGTGAGAGAGAGCATATTGATGTAGAAAAGTCTCTTTAGGAGATTGTTGGAATTCAATTGTGAGTGAGAATTTTATATGATATAGGAATAAATAAGTTAAAAATATCCACAAATCTATTATCTTAGAATTTATTTTAAAGAAAATATCAAATTCTCTCTTATTGTTTTCTCTTTGTCTCATGATCTATTGATGAAGCTTTTATAGTGCTTCTTTCCCTAAAATATTCCAACATATTTGATATAAATAGACTTTGATGTATACCCAAATAAGAAGTGTGAGTATTTGTATTTATCAAACTAAGTCTATGAGAACAAAATCAAAAGAATAAAATAAAAAGAAAGATGTAGGATTAGAATTCAACCAATTGGATTATAAAAGTTTCATAAGAATACAAGAACTTAAAAATGGATAAAAACCTATATTTGAGCCAACTATACAGAATTAACAAAATGAACCATATAAATGTAAGAAAACAAATCACATGAATGAGTATGTAACTCATTTTGGTTCCAAAACCTCTAGGCCAATATAGAACAAGCAACAAAGAAATTAAAATCTATAAAAGACTATAAAATGATGAACACAACGGTAACAAAATTAAGTTATTCCAAAGTAAAATTGTCACTTCAATGTAAGAAATATAAGATAAGATTCAAAAGATATGTTCATACTTGTATAGGAAGACTTTTAGTCAAACAAGGGATAAATAATCTTTTTAAAAATTTTCATTTTTTTATTACTTGTGAGTGTTATTTTATATTTTTTTTTTTGCCAATTGCATTCATTGTCAGTGCATTCTTTTATACCATCTTCTACCCTTTATTGATCATATCTTATATATGTTCTTTGGTCTAAATAACTTGTGTTTTTACTCTTAAATTGATGAATTTTTCACATTAAAGATCTTTGTGTCTCTTGATGTTGAGATTTTTCTTTTGTATCATAATTTCGATAATACTTCTCACAAATTTTTACAAATTGAAGGAAAAATTATTTCGCTACTTATTGCAATGTTATTTAGTTATTTTGACATCTCCCCTCAAAGTGGCACCAAAATTCTTTGATTAGGAGAATTTTTTTATGCCTTGCTTGAATGATAGACATAAAAACAACTTATTTGAATGAAACCACTTTATTAAAAGGAAAGATGAAGCACTTGTTATTTGTAAAAAATATGCATTTTCCTATCTTTTGTTCATAAAAGTCAAATTCCATAAATTAGTATTTTGAACACCAATAGATATGTGATTTTATCCCTATATATTTATAAATCAAATAACAACAATATGCATTTATATTGAATAATTTTGTAGAATTAAAGTATAAGGAAAAGACTTATTATTAAGGGGAAGATCATTAGAGTTCAAATGTAATATTAAAGTCTCATGTTGTATAAAAATAAATAACTTGAATAACAAAGGAAAAAGACCCACAAACATATTTGTTTGTGGATTGAAAATGAATTTAATTTATTTTGTATTATTTATGTGTGACTTATTAGTGAAGATTTTTTCAATATTTCTCTCCTGTTAGATTGGCCAATGTAACTCAATACTATTATTTCTCATTATTTTTTAAAATATGAATTTATTGATAAGCATCTTATTTTAGATTAATTTTGAAAATTTTATTCCAAATTTACTAAACTTTTTCGAGATAAATTGCTTTATTTAAAACACACACCCTACTTTTTTTTTATCATAAAATCTTCTTCTTCAGCATAAGAAACTATGGAATTTTATTTAAAGAAAGAAAATTGAAATTAAAAGGTTGTGTAAGAAATTTGAATGATTCAAATAACAAATATCTTGATGAAAAAGTGATTATTTTTTGTTTGACTAAATAAACGTTTTATATCATACTAACACAAATGACTTATACATAATTACATGAGTATTAAAAAATCATATGTACATAAGTATTAAGAAAAAAAAAAGATAAGAAAAATATATCTATCGTATAGATACAAATTTTGTAATCAAAAGGTTATAGATTTTATTATACAACTCAAAATAAAACAAGTATTACAATTATCTTCCTCGTCCCAATAAAATAAAAAAAAAACATAAAACTCTATCAGATCATAAAAAATCCACAAACTCCAACTCCAAATTAAATTAGGCCAGACAAAGAAAAATCTCTAATGTCAACTACTACCTTTATAGTTGAGATGTGTTCTACACTAGAATAAGAGGTTCACCCATACTTGTCATGGTCTAAAAACTATTATAAAATATGAATTGCATATTATTAGAGAAAAATCCATGAGACCCTATATGTTTTCATTAAATGCTTTTCAAACAACAAAGTTTCAAGCATAAATGCTTTAGATGTAAGAGGAAATGATTGTACAACAAATCATGTGAGACTATATGTTTGTGTTTCAAGTTTGATAAGCAAAAACCATTTCAAACTACATGCATTCATGTTGTACTCTAAACTAGCAATTATAATTTGTGAATGTATCCTATGTTATGTTGTGAGTGTCATCCATTGTCCTGTGGTAGAGGTTAGGTGAGCTTAGTCACAATACAATCGTGATGTTTGAACTACTACGCTCTTAAGTATAAAGAGTTGTGCATTGAGTATTGACTATACCTTTTAGTTTAATGATAAGTCTTCAATCCAACAATTGGTATCATAGCTAAGATCATGAATTCGATTCCTAATAGAACAATTGTTAAAAAGAAATAGAACAATTGTTAAAAAGAAAATTATTGTAAGTAACATCAATTATCTCGTATAAAAGTTAATTGTCTTATGATAATTTTGGAATGACTATCTATCTCTTATAATTCCACATTCTTTTCTCAATTTGTAAGATTAGTTGAAAAAAAAAATACTTAACTCAATTTTTACAAAATATTTTATAAAAAAGTAAATTTTACATTATAAATTTTTACATTTAATATTTTAACATTTTTATACTAAAGTTGTCATAAACATGTAAGATTACTAAATCATATATACCCAAAACACAAAAATCAATAAAAAAAAGATAAACATACAATGTGATAAAAAATAACAATATATCTGTTAATAATTTTTTATGAACATATTCAACAATCCTATATAAAAATTCACAAAATTATAAAAAATACACATTCAAACTAGACGAATTAAAAAAAAAAAAAATTCAGTGTGCGAATTATAAACACGCAGTAAATCTGAAGTCTCGGTATCTAGAATATTAGTATGACTACTATAGACTAATTATGTTATAACTAATTATATAATAAAACAATAAAAACTCTTAACTTAGTAAGAAAACAATGATATACTAACCAAACACAACTAGTTATGTTTCAATTTCTTTAATCAAGACTCCAAGAAATTTGAGAAAAGAAACTGCAACAATTTTCATAATTTTTTTTTTTTAAGCGAACAACTATATGCTCATATATTTTAAGGATAAATTTATGTATTGGTTTTGAAGATTTCAGAAATGCTAAGTACTCCAAATGATATCTAGTAAGATTTTTTTAGAATTTGAAATAGTTAATTAAGACATATTGAATTTACTATATATTTTATTTGATATTTTTATTACATTTTTAATCTTACATTATCTACTTTTCATATGGATGTAAATATCTCTAGTGCTTAAAAAGGTAATAATAAAATGTAATTAGAACAATAGGGTGAAAGAAAAAGAAAAATGAAGAGAGAAGTAAAGTGAAAGAAAGGGGCAAAGGAGTAGTAGAAACCCTAGAGTGAGACAGAGAAAGAGAGAGCCATGAGAAGAACTGTTCTGAGAAATGCAACTCTGTTTACTCGCAACCTTCTTCACTCCGCTCCTGCACTCGCCGCTTCAACTCCTCTGCGGCCAAAACTTTTCTGTTCCAATGAAACTCCGCCGCCGGTTCCCCAAACCCCCGACGACATCGACAACAAAGGTACGTATCCCCCTCTCTCGTCAATCGTGGCATTCTAGCGGCGCCGTTTCACTCATTGGATTTGCGTTCGCAGAGCTGAAGAGGCGGATCGAGAGCTACATTAAGGACGACGAGCAGGTGCTGCCGTCGATCATGGAGGCGATTCTGCTGCGGAAGCTGTCGGGGAAGCACGAGGAGACGGACGACGAGCTGATGGAGGAGCTCCGCATGCGCCCCCTCGACGACGTCGACGACGAGGAGTTCGAGTCCGATTTCGAGGAGATGCACGAAACCGACGAGGAGATCGATGATTTGTACAACGCCAGGGATGTGGTGATGAAGAGGATGGTGCAGGACGAGTACTTCAACATGGATGATAAAAAGTGGGATGACATGGTTGAGGATGGGGTCAAGCACGGTTTTCTTAAGGACACCAAGGAGTGCGAGGAGATTCTAGAGGACATGCTCAGCTGGGACAAACTCCTCCCTGGTCCGTTCACCATTCTCAATTTCGTTGCTCTTATTCTTTGTGATTGTGAATAATGCAGAGACCTAAGTATGGCGATTAGGCAGTGTGGAAGTAGAAATGTTGATGTTTTTATGTTTCTTCGTGATAGTTTAGCACCTCACTGCCGTTGTAATTAAGCTGGATGTTTGGCAGTACACTCTGGTAGGAGCAAAACATAATACCAAATTTCCGTCAACTCCCTCTCCTTATCTGCTGGCTACATTCATCTGCTTGCTTATTCAAAGTCTCAACTGTCTCTAGTTCTTGTTCCATGTCAAGAATGTCTGTCACTTTGGCATTCTGATTCATTTCAAGTACACTACCAGTCACATCCCCTGCCATTGTGATTCATTTTTCAACCTCAATCCCATAAGCAAGTAAGCTGATCACCCTGTTTGTGTGCTCCTGATTGGTAACATGTAGCGATTACTAGTTTGGATCCTCAACACGTGCAGCTTCATACTGAGCATTTTGATGGGTGTTGGAACATCTGTAAGATGAGTCATCTTTCTTGATTCACCTCCCATCATAGCCAATTTTAGACCTAGGTATGAAACATTAAACCCGACATCTAAATGCTATAGTCATAAATCTAGACAAAGGTAAAGTTTCAAGTGCTCAATTAAATCCGGACCTTGAGGTGTAAATATAGGAAGATGCTCAATTAATATGTGGTAAGATCCAGCACCCAAAATGATAGACTAGCTCCTTCTTCCTGTTGCTGTTTAGAGTTTCTTTATGAATGTAGGATGAGTGAAGCTTGCAGAAGCATGAAGATAGTAGATTTTGATTCGGCAAAGTGAAGTGGAAGAGGAGGATTATGTCTAGTGAGAGGTTAGACCAACTCAACTAGTAGAAGTCTAGGCTAGAGTCTTAGAAAGGAGACTAACCTAGAGAGAACATAATAACAAGTAGAGGCTCAACTTTGGAAACACTTCAATACTCATTCAATGTTAAAATTACAAGCACCAAACACTCCTATATATAGTTAAAGTGGACCTCCAAGAGGAGGGGCAAGCCAGTGGGAAAATTTGAATTCAAAAGAATTCAAACCCTAGCTCCCATTGGCGGATTAAGGTATGTCCACTCACCTTCCATGCTTGTTCATGCCTAAAATGCTTCCTTCACATGTGTAATGCACTCCTTTCTTGGTATGGGACGTCCTAGGATTTCTTTTGGGCTTGAAGAAGCCCAATTCTAACCCGTCTATTCGAGAAATACAACCCCAAAACCCTATTCTACTTGACCCAAATACAAGACTCAATTATTCTATACTACTTGCCCAATACATGGCCCACAAAATCCTAATCTACTCTATACAAATGTACAAACTAAAGCTTGACACATGAGAACTAAAGCTTGACACATGAGGACAAGACTTGTTTCTATCGAAGTCAGTTGAAGCCCAATTCTCCTGTGTTCTCTTGGCCATAATTCTAGTTGTTGTTTTCTGTGGATCAGAGGTCTTCTGCCATGTTCTATGTGTCCTCTAGAGTTGATTTTTGTCAAAGATGATCTTGGGCCCAAAAGGAAGGTTGGGAGGCCCAAACAGGCTCAATCTACTTGTAAGCTCTTGATCATGGCTCTAGATCTTCGATCTCTTTATTATGTTAATGTTGGGGCTGGATGGATGGGTTGCCATCACAAAAGATAATCCTTCGCTTAAGAACACAAATAGGTATATATCAGTATAAGTTACTTAAAAAGAAGTAAATCAATTGTTGCAATTTTTAAGTACATATATGCACAGGGACAGTTTAGAATTTTAAACAATTGATATATTAATATTTTGTGTTATATTTAAATTTTAATAAATCTTAAAATAATATTTTTATTTATTTATCTTTTTTGAAATACTAAGCTCTATATAACTAAATTGATAAAATAACTATGAAATAATATCTAATATAGTTTCTTATGAAATGATATTAAGTATATTAAATATATAATGATAAATCGAATGGACTAAACCTTAATATAGTTTCTTATGTTCTTATCATGGTGTTTTCCTACTATAAATGGATTATTAATCCATATATTGAAAGTTTGCATTAAAATTGGCATAATCTATCGAGGTGAACTCTAATTTGGACTGGAAAACTTGGCAAGAACACTTGAGTAATTGTGTTTAAATTTTATCTAAATCGAAGTTGGGTGAATCATGTCCTTTTACCTCAGTTGCTTGTTGACATGTCTCAGCTTTTTTCATGTTACTGTATTTGACTATTAGTGATATACCCTTGCGTAGTGAACAGTAATTAAGGGTACAGAAAAATGTAAGGGAGTGTACTATGTAAGTCTCTCCCGTCACTGTTACTCTGTTGTTGGCTAGTCTTTTAAAGGATTTGTAGATTTCTCTAGAATGCTAGATTTTGTTATGTTTTGTGCTTGACATTTTTTGCAAGTTCTAGCAGAATTATCAAGACCGTGAATTTCTGTTTGCATTTGAGATGATTAATTTAAACGTGTTCGTAAATAGTTAGGTTTAGAAGTGGTTCATGTGTTATTTCCGCTGATTTTCTTTGGCTTAATGTCTTATGATAGATGATATAAAACAGAAGGTGGAAATAAAATTTAATGAGCTAGGGGACATGTGTGAAAGAGGAGAACTTGAACCTGAAGCAGCATATGAACAATTTAAGAAGTTTGAGGATGAGATGGTAGCGGAATACATGAAGATAATGGAAAAAGAGGAGGAGGTCACACAGTTTGATGATACTGCTGTGCCAGATAAGAAAAAGGACTCAGATGATCCACCAGGTGAAGGCCCAATTTTGCGGTGGCAAACTCGGGTGGTCTTTGCTCCTGGTGGTGATGCTTGGCATCCGAAAAACAGGAAAGTGAAACTCTCTGTTACTGTGAAGGAGCTTGGGCTTTCAAAATACCAATTTCGCCGTCTCAGAGAATTGGTTGGAAAGCGTTATCATCCAGGGAGAGACGAGCTTACAATAACTAGTGAGAGGTAAAGTCGTATCTTCGAAAAAATTCATTCATGTATTTTTTGATCTTGAGGACTTGGGTATGGATCTTAGTTCATTTGAATCAGCGACAATTGTGTTTAAACTTCTCTTTTCTATAATTTTTAAGGTTTGAACATCGAGAAGAAAACAGAAAAGACTGCTTAAGGACACTTCTCTCTCTCATTGAGGAGGCAGGAAAAGCTAATAAATTAGTAGATGACGCCCGGGCTTCATATGTAAAGGAGAGGCTCCGTGCCAATCCGGCATTCATGGAGAGGTTGCATGCGAAGTGCCTGAGGTTGCGTGAATCTAATCAGGTTACTGCTTGAAGCTTTCAGGTCTGGTGTGTGAATTTTTGAACATTCACCTGTCATAATTTTGTATTGCTCCCAGATTTTAGGTTTTTTCATGATTATTATCTTTATTTTTAATATTCGAGTCTTGTCAACGGTTCCAGTTGCGGAAACAAGTTCTCTGCCTAGATGAGGCTTCATAGTGATCCTTCATAGACCCACAACGGTAGGAGACCCATGCACTGGCTGATATCTGTCATATCTCTCGTATTTAGTGCTTGAATAACGTATAATATTTACTTGTATCAGATATTGTATGCTAGTGTTATGCTTTTGAGGAGTAACACTGATCATAGATAAGCTGGATGACCTCCAATTGAAGCAAGGATTTATGACATTTTATACCTTTAACCACAATACATCGACCAATTCTATTTCCACAGAACAGGGAGAATATTCGTCTCAGTCTGTCATAAGACAGAATTATGATTAATGAACAATTGATCGTTGGTAAAAGAAAATGGGATGCTTCTTCTTACACCTTGTACAATTTTTGGGCGCCTCTGTTTTATTTCTGGAAAGGGCTACTGGAATGTATTATTTACATTCCAGAAAATTCAGAATTTTATGGAGGTTTACATTCCAACAGTGAAATTGAAAATTAAATGTTTTATTACACCGATTTAAAATTAATGTCAGATTTGGTTCATTGATTTGCTAAAAATTATTGCTTCACACGATTTGTTGAGTATAAGTATCATCCATTATGAACCCTGTTATCTATTTCCTCCTTAATCAAAAGCAATGACATCTAAAGACTTGACTTTCTTCTCATTTTATTTGTTGGGGGAGAAAGAAGTCCTGTTATCTACTTCAAAATGGACTTATGGTTCTGTCATTTTCTATGATTTTTTAGAAAAAAAGATTTGCTGAATTTTTGTAAGAGAATCATACAGATTTAATTACCCTTATTTTACTTTAGATTTTTACAATTAAGCCTATAAATCTAATTAGAGTTTTCAATTAAACTAATATATGCTCTTTAATCTGATGGGCCTAATCAGACGAAAATACTTACTACTGTTTAACTTAAGAATATATATATATATAT
>Ga0123340_1003717_pt1 | contig 14322 bp, 6 predicted proteins | sample SirMexnodulemix_FD_89961 | JGI IMG/M metagenome (GOLD analysis project Ga0123340, IMG submission 89961) | Root nodule microbial communities of legume samples collected from Mexico - Siratro Mexico nodule mix | ecosystem: Host-associated > Plants > Roots > Nodule | place: Mexico: Nepantla... | reverse complement strand
ATATATATATATATATATAAGCTTATTTGAATTATTTTTGATTGCACATTAAAAGGGCCATGGGATTAGAGTAAACAAAACATTATAATTGCCGACCAAACTGGTCTAATTACATTTGCATGCTAATTATAATTAGAGTAAACAAAACATTATATCACATTTGCATAATCTTAGATCTAAAACGAATACCTGCATTCGACAAACTCACAATGTATAACTATAGAATTACTATGCCGTAGCTACAACAAGATTTTTCTAATTTGACAAACTATACTAGCCTTTCAAGTTTAAAATCAAAATATGCAAAAGTTTGAACCAGGAAAGATATTTGATTCACTTAACTTGCAAGGAGTTCACAATGCATGCAGTTAGCCTTCTCCAAATTTGGAGAAATCTGATGTACAATCTTGTATCTTACAAAGATTACACTTGTAATTTCCACCTAATCACACAATCAAATAGAAATCATGAGAAAGACCGCACAATAACAATATCAATATTCCAACATGATCATCAATTCAAGACTCATAATTAACTTCCTTGTAAAACATCATCAAATTTTACAAAAGATAGAAACAGTACCTTAGGGTTTCAGTTTTGTGCAGTTAGGTTAAAAAACAGGTGTTACCCTTACCTTCTCTTCCAAATAAGAGATTAATGAGAAATAACTTTAGAAGTAAATTCTTGCGTACCTGTAAGTTTCCACTCGGTGAGTGTGAAGCACTGTGACGGTGGCAAAGACTCAGAGTGTTCTGCGGAAGAGAAAGGAAATGAAGAGTGTGTAGAAGGTTGGTGCTTTATAAGTGCAGTAAGGGTAAAGTTGGAAATACGTACCTTATTTCTAACACCACGTGTTGGAAGAATTGGAGCGCGCGTGACGCCGCGCTTGCCGACGTGGGGCTCCGGGATAGGGGAGGAGGGCGGTGGTTCGAGGTGGCGTGGGGAGCACGAAGGGGATTTGCGGTTTTCGATGTTTTAATGCGCTGCGTTTTGATGGCAGATAATCTTGGAGAGTGACTAAGTGAGAACACCAATTTGCACTCTTTTTTTTTCATTTTAATAACTTTATTTAATGCAAATATACTTTTTATTTCTATTTTTTTAATTGTTTATAATTTTTTACTTAATTTTACGCAGTTATTTTGTTATATAGACATAACTAGGTAAGTTTAGAAGAAATTGCATGATATTTATGAATTTCTTTAAGAATTGGTCAGTGCAAAGTTACTAAGAAAATAAAATTAGTAAAAAAATAATAATTAGAAATTTGTAGTATATTATGTCGTGAAAATGTGTGAATGATTATTATACTGTAAAAATTTGAGAATAATTTATAATATGCCATGTTATCAAGTTATGCTTAACTATTTAGATAATGTATTTTTATTTTCTATTTTTAAATTTAAAATATAATTAAAATGAAATAGAAATATATCCACCAAATAGCAAAATTCTTCATATCTAGAAATCAATACTGTAAATTTAGTAAAATGCATTAACCAAAATTACAAGTATATATTTTTAATATTGGAGCATTGAGAAATATCTTTAATCAATGACTACTACTTTTCTGTAAATTCTCCCTAAAAAGAGAAACAAATAATTAATTTATATATAAGCTAAAGCTCATACGTAATAACTCTCATAATTTCACAAACATTAATTTAAAAAAAGTATATAAATTAATTTAAACTCAGGAAAAAATCATTTTCTTATTCTTCTTTCACGGTCGAAAGTTGAATTTGCATTGATATGAGGAAACTTGGTCACATTAACCGTGTCGATTCCACAGGTTTATGGCAGATGCAGAGTTCTAAAGCCACATGTTATAAATCAGGAGCTAGTTCTGAATGCTAGAATTTAAAGGGCTGGAACAAAAAATCTCTAACATAAGTTCGGAATATCAAAAAGAGAAATGTCCAAGGAAGAAGAACAATGATAACAGTAACAATCTCAAACACCAAGCTAAATTATCAAACAGTCTCAGATGGTTTGAAAAAACAAAAAAATGACCCAGTTGGGAAACACAGAGCCAAAACTTTGACTACAGTATAATCTCACTTTGACATGCACCATGTCGGATCTAACTCTTATTTCCAATCAACAACTACTTCCATGGCTATAAAATGTAGAAACCAAAACCTTACGCCTGAAAATTTTGGAAAAGAATACAACTTCCATCTGCTCCTCTCAAAGGGCTGACAGGCTGTTGGTAGAAGAGGTTGACATGGCTGCCAGAACTTCTGTCACCGACGCCATCACGCTCAGAGCCGCCTTCAAAACCTCCTGGGGGCACCCTGGCTTTACAATCGTTCGAACCTGAAATGAAAAAGGACAAATGAATCAGAAAATAGTGTTACCTTTCATGGTAAATACCATAATGTCACATGATTTCTGATTGGTTGATAGTCTAAGTTGTTAGAGTGATGCAGCATAGAGATTAAACTCTCTTAACAATATTATGCCTCATACCAACAAAACATGTGGATCTAGAGCTAACTTCCTAATTCCATAAAAAGGTAGCAATGATCATAAAGAAGATAGAGTGTAAAAAAACTACTTGCTTAGCACTATTCAATATGAAAATTTAGTCTTATACTCTAGTTCTGTTAAAATGAAAGAGTTTAATAGGCAGGACCTGTTCAAGGTACTCCTGAAGCTTCTTAATGCGGCCCATGTAGTCTTGGTCTTCAACAGAAAGAGTTATGACCTTGGAATCTGCACCAGGACCATCAAACTGAAGTGGACCTGGATTTCTATAAATATCATCCATGAGAAAGCTTGTTGCATTTTGTCTCAACAGCCTGCAACCAATAAATATCATGCGTTAGAGAAATGCCCTTAATAGAAGCACTACCAAGAAATGAGACCACGCAAGATGAGTTGGAAGAAAACAAGTGTTGCTATTACCAAACAATCCACCTCCCGGGTGGAGAACTGTTAAATCAAGTACATAACTTTACTGAATTGCAAACAAAATCTCTAGCAAAAGTCTTATATTCCATATAAAGGTATATTCACACATGCATCACACAACATGACAAGAAAACTTACTCATAAGCTTTGCCTCTCAGGTCCACGGTAGCTGGATGAATAGCAGGTTTTCCAATTGACGTGGCTCCTGGATTTGGAGACCATCTCTTCACAGTCATCATAGCCTAAGGTTCACCAGAGGCAAAAATAGATTAGTCTCTACCATGGAAAGCATAAAGATATATACAAAAGCTATCAAAAATAACCATAAGGTAGGTAATACAAGAAAAATAATGGTAAGAATGACATACTGCGATTGGAGCAGCCCCACATCGCCACTTGTTTACAGGATTCTTCAGGTTAGTTACAGTTGCCATGTATCCATTGAGACCTGCGGCCAGTATGTGGTAGCAGATGTGTCCAAGGACCTGCAATGATATCAAAGGTTATTAACAAAAGTGGGAAACACTTACAGATGATATTGACTAGAAGAGCTAATAAACAAACGGAGATTACTGAATCAACATACATATGCGTAATCACAGTCAAATTTTGATGGTAGAGATCCACGAGCTTGATAACCAAAAAAGTGGCAAATGGCATTGAACTTCTTTCCCTTGTATGTGCCTTCTTTCTGTCAAAAGGAACAAGAAGATATTTTAAATTTCAAAACAGCAGTGGATAATTTACCTTCAAGTCACTAAAGCAATTAAAGCATGATTTTCAAACAACATTAATATATTGCAAAAATGAACCACCATTTAATGTAACTGAAAATGTTCTTGTTTCATAAATCAACAGGAATGAAAAAGAGATCCGTGGTAGATTGTGACGGAGCACATGACCAACAGACTGAGCAAACAAATGTTCTTGTTTCATAAATCATACCATGCATTGCAGAGATCACAAACAAATAAACTCATGATAACAATCATTAGAAGTGCAAAGATGATGGAGAGTCCAGTAAAAGGGGCATTGGAGAGAGAATGGAAGAGATTGAGTGACCATACCAGGCGCTTGTTTATCTCTGCTTCCACAAGATATGCCAGTAATTTCTCAGTTTCAATCTGCAAATCATTACAAAGAAGGAAGAACAGAGACATGAATGAAGGAATCTGAAATTCTGTATCAATGCATATAAAGAGCAAAGTATCTTCTTGTGATTAGTACCTGTGATAACTGTGCTGAGTCATCGGATTCAGGGTAAAGGAGCAACTGCAGCATTAACAATCATAGTCAGATTTTCAATCATACTCTATAGAACTAAATTGACACAAGGCCCGCCAGTGTTCAGCATGATAAATGAGTTTACCTGTCTCCTAATAAAAGGTGGCAAAAATTCAAATAGAGCAGATGCCCATGGTGAAAGCTGAGAAGATATCTTGTCAACAGCAACACCTTGTCTGAGTAAGCCATGAATTTCCTGAGGTACAAAAAGGCATTGGAAGGAACAGATTAGATTAAGGTTAATTGTTAACAAAGGAGAGGAAAATTGCAACACTAATATATAAAAGCAGTGACTGAAACTGTCATTTTCTGATGCTTCAACAGTCTACAATGTATACTTGATTGATAGCAATCATTCTGCTTTGTGCTCAGGCAGAGCTTTGACTGTTGAGAAAGAGGTGTTTTTACCTTCAAGAGTGCATACACTTCAGGAATGCTCTCTATCAGCCCTTCTGGAAGGAGGATTACTCCATGGTATTTGTCTGACAAAAACAGAGGAATGTGACATTAGATCTCAATACACACACACATAAAAGAGGCAGTTCAGATTGTTCAAACCTTGCTCCGCCCTAGTCTGAACGGCATCAGTAATCTGTTTTGTTATTTCAAAAAGGGTCAGCTTTGATGCAGCAACCTCCTCACCAAGAATTACCTGCATAAAACGTTTAAAAAATAACTGTCAACATGGAACTATAACACAAAAAGCATAAATGATGAGGGACAGTAATACGCACCATGTTTGGATGGGACTGGAGAGTGCATTCCAAAGCAACGTGTGATGCCTTGCGCCCCATAAGACGGATAAAATAATAATACTGGAAACGAAAACTCATTCAGAGAGGTACTCAAAAAGAAAAGTAATGAAATTAGCAATGCTTACCTTTTACAAATTTATACACACACAATGATATCAAAGAAATGCAAGATACATTAGACTCATTACCTTCTCTGCAGAGAGTGCATCAGTGCAGACATTGCTGATGAGCTGAGAATTCACCTGAATAAACAGAAAGTAAAATTTTACTGGTACTTCAATTGCTCATTATTTCATATCATATACAATGTCAACATTACCAGTTACATAAAATCATGTTTTCTATACAAAGTAGTTAGTTAGAATAGTAAGTAACTGTGCTCCATCATATGTTAATGCAAAAATAATACTTATACTATAGATAAATGCCTTAATCACAAGAAAAATACCTTACAAATTGTATCAAAACCAACATTGGTTTCCACAAACTGGTTTTTAAGATCTCCATTAAGAGTTACAGGTACACCAACCACCTGCAGAATCCAACTAATCAATTAATCGGAAATTGCTATGAAATTAAATGATGTAAAGAACAGTACAATTTTAAAAAAATTAAATATTAATTAATTATGAATATAAAAAAGCAATACCAAATATAAAGCTTCAGTAAAGACCGCTCTTTTGAACCCATATCGACAACAGAAAATGAACAAAAATCCAAGTAAAAATACCTTTGTGGGGCAGTTGGCTACAGCAAAAGTTTCTGCGAGTTGTGCAGCATCCGTGTTTGATGTCACCCCTGAAAGATAATGTATTTCAGCATTTAGAAATCTCTAAATGTAATGATAATAAATGATGTATGAAGGTCCAAGATGCTTAAGCATACCTCCGATGATGACAAGGCCATCAAGTTTCAAATCGTTGCATGTAGCAAGCGCAGCATTAACCTGTTCTGTGGTCCTAATTTGATCTTTTGTCCGACCAAGTAAATCATAACCACCTGAAAAACAACAACCATAGTATGACAACAAGAAGTTAATAACACAAATGACTAACTAATGGCAATTATCAACAACTTCACTTGCCACAATTGATCAATAAGGAGTCAATAACACAATTGACTAACTAATGACTATCATTGAAAACTTCACTTGCAACAACCAACCTTGGTTTTTGTATGAGGAAAGAACACTGTCGGTTATCTCAAGAGTTTTCTGGGCAAACAGACCTTCCGAACCACCTGCAGATGGAAGAAATAAGGAAATGCAGACCTAATTATTCATTTGTCCAACAAACAGCAAGGTTAATAATGTAAACGCTTGTGCTGTGTGTAATACATGGCATGAGATAAAGGAATATTCAAAGTAAACTAGACATAGTTAAGATACCCAATTACAACTTTTTTTATAAAAAGAAAGTCAAGATCCATCGAGCAAATTAAATTCAATTACCAAGAAATCCAAGCAAAACACTGTTGGGGTTGTGAATTTTGAGAGCATTGTGGAGACCCCAGATAACATTGTGTCCTCCAGGAGATTGTCTCCCACAAAAGACAATTCCCACCCTGCAACAACACAATCAGTACCATGAGATTCATAACAAAACAGATTCACAACAATGCCCAGAAAACACAAACATGACAAGCAGACACAAACCTAATAGGAGGGAACTCAGTTATGATCTGAGCATCAGGGACTTTGGCAGTGGCCCTGAGAAAATGAGCCAAAGGGTGTCCATAGGTGTGAGGAAAAGCCCTGGTGATGGTGAGGGCGTCAGTGGGGTCAGCAGTGGTGGTAGCATCACCAAATTCAACCCTCACGGTGGTTCCCTGCACCAAAAAGCCAAAAGGGTCATCACCCAGATGAAAAATAAAAATCAAAACTTTGCAACCCCTTCTGCTCCCACAAGAAACCCACAAGATCTGAAACCAGCCAGTACCTGCAGGCAAGGGGGAAGCTCCGGCTGGTACAAAGACCGAATCTTTTGGAGATCTGAAAGCTCCCTGGGAATACCATAATCAGAATCCATGGATTCAACCTCTTCTGTGCCTCAACAGAGAGAACCTAAAAAAAGTGAAATAAGAAAAAACGCAGTACAAGGTTGTTATTGTTCTTGTAAGATTCTACTGTGTGAGTGTAACTATTGTTGTTTGGTGTAGTTGTTGTGGAGTGGTGAATGTTGGGTGATGGTAGGGTACCCTTATATGTTGCACCTACCAAACTAGTTTTTTTTTTTTCTCTGATTCTTCAAAACAAATGACTCCTCTATCCAACAAGAACTGACCAACCAAGCCCACCGAATTCGGGTCTTTTTACCATATAGCTATTCGAATATTCTTCTTATACTCAGATTTTTTTCTTTTTTTTTTCTTTTTCTTTTTCATTAAATTAGTTATTCTAATCAAGTTTTGGTGAGATCATATAACCTCTTTCTGTTATGTTTATCTTCACCCTAACTTTTTTTAGTTTAAAAAATATTAAACCAATACTACTTTCTGCTTTAACTTTTTCATTGTTTAACAAAAATATACATTGTTTAAAAATATTATATTGTGTTCTCTTTCTAGGGAAATTATGTTGAATGTACCAAAACAAAGGAAATTAGGCAACTTCCTTTTTTTAGAGCAATTACAATAAATTCCATTGTCACCTGGTTTTTTTTGTATTATAAGTAATCTACTATGTTTTTTAATGTTAAAAGTTTCCAAATAGAAATACACAAAATAATTGTTTTGCATAGCAAATGTTTGGTACAAAAGAAAATTCTTTATATGCAAATTCCTGAAAATGAATCTTGAAAATTGTAAAAACAATTCAAGTATATGTTATTGGTTAAGAATATTCCTCGTGATTTTTATATTTATATGTAATTTCTTTATAATAAAAGGCTTGAATGACCACATCAAATTATTTGATTAAATAGCATACAACTCAAACAAGTTAGGTTCTTTTCTCCTCTATAGAAATCATTTTGAAAAAAAATTGACCAAATTATTTCCTGGCGAACTTTTTCTAAAGTAAAAAAATAAAAAATATATTTTCCAACTTCAGAGAACATTAAAAAAAAGTCCGGCGCCGAAAAAGTCAGTATAACAAATGCAAATATCAATAAATATTTAAAGAATTACGAGATTAATCTATATTAGCTTTTTATAAATTGGTTTTAGTTGTATAATTTTATATTTTATTAAACTAAAATAAATCAATATTTGATAAATATGTAGTCAAAAGTGATAGTATAATTTTTCAATTTAAAATAATCACACAACTTTTAAAATTATATTTAAAAATTTATTATATTTTTTCAAAATTATATTTTTATATGTAAAAATGGTGAAAAGCCCTAATTTTGAAAAATTCAGTGTAATATATTTATTCTTCATGCTATGTGGCCATTCATTCAAAGTCACTCTTAAATGAGGTTTTTTATTCTTAACTTTTTTTTCCACTGGGTTGTGCTTTTGTCATTATCCATGTAGAAGAAAAAGTAGGGAGAGAAACCAAATTTACTTTTCATGGTTTTGAAAACTTTTGATGAAAAAGCATAGGCATTTACATCTGAAAAGGTTATATTATGCAATTTATGTTTGGATTCAGATTCCTTATCTCAAGAAGGAATAATAGGTAAAATTTGGTCTTTACTTATATTTTACCTTCGAATTTCTTCTGCTATGGTGTCACATTCCACAGCCATGAATTTAATGCTTCTTAAGTACTTTTTCAAAATTAAAATTATGGACAAGATTCTTTTGTTAGATTTTTTTTATTGTATGTTTTACTGTTTAACAGTTACTATTTTGATTATTTATACATTTTAGTATAATTTTTAGTTTTGATATTTTATTATTTGTTAATTCAAATTTTTTTTAAAATGAAAACAGATTGTGTTTTGATACTATCTTTTTGTTAATATTAATGTTTAAAACATGTTTTATGTTTTAAAATCTTTTCATCAACCATCATCGCTAGGTTATAAATTAAATTGTCAAATTTACCAAATACTAATAGTCAAATGATAAAAATGTATAATTAAAAAAAAACAAAAAAGACTCTAAATTATAAGAATATACTTGGAAAAAAACTTGTTGTACAAAAGTATAAAGTAAAAACAATTCCATCCTTATCTTAACCACAATAGTTTTGAAGTATGGAAATTCTTTAGAGAAAATTGTCTAACAAACAGAGTTCAACCATAATTAAATATTTTTGTAATTTATTTTTCTATCAATAAATATCTATATAAATTAGCTTTTGTATAAATATTTATTAATATAAAATATCTTTTTATTTTTATTTTTATTATTTATAAGTTCCGTTTCGTAGAATCCATATAATTTAACGAAGACAATCATTTGATGTGTTTTTTTATAAGTTATAAGAGTATATCCATGCCATTAATTATTCGTAATTACAGATATTTTATTATTTCAGTTATTTAGTTTATTTTAGAAATATTATTATACATAATTAAAAAAATAAATGAATTTGTGATTATCTTCTTTATTTTTAGTAAAATAAATTAATATAATTAAAATGATGAAATAGTTCATTATTAATATTTTACCTCAAACTGATTTGATTAAGAAGTATCAATTTACTAAGTAGGGTAAAGAATATTTGAATAAGAATATTAAGAATATCAAATTGTGAGTATTAATGTAAGAGATTGATATTACATCATCATCACAAGTCTCACATTTATAAATTATTAAAATACTTTATCTCTAATCGATATGGAATCTCCAAGACTATATTGTTTAAAAGTAGTTTGGTCCGATAGCGGGTGACCCAATAACTGTGCGCTAGGATAGGCTCTGATACCATCTAAAGAAGTGGAATTTAAGCTTAACTCAACCTTACAAAACTGGCTTGTAAAGTGAGATTTGCATCCATATATAAACTATTGAAATGTTTCATCTCTATTCGATGTGGGATCTCCAACACGAGTCAAATCATTTCATAACAAACAACAAACATAAGACAATAATTTAATTTAGTAGATCATTCAAAGATTTGTGTATGCTTCTTACTTTTACATAAATCAATGAGGAGCCAAGAAACATGCATCAACCAGTGATTGTTTGTTGAGTAATAAGAAACATAGCCCAAACAACATTATTATAAAAGTTGCCCCTATGAAAAAAAATAGATTATATTGGAAGGTTCTTTTTTAATAGTAAATTATACAAAGTAAAGTTATCAATTGTAGGTGGCGAAGAAAATACATAAACGGACTCATCTACTGAACAACAAATAATATATTAGGTTTTGTAAGGTTCAAATAATTAAGACCACCCACAAGTAGTCAATAGGATCAAACAAAGATTACATTCATCACGGTGATGTTCAAACATTAATTTCAAAAGGAGAATACACAAGATTAACCAATTAGAGGCCAATAATAGAGATTATGTTTGTTATACATTCATGCTTATGGAGAAATGTATTTTAGAAATAAAATGAATCTCAAGGTCAAGGAAATAGTTCAAGCGAACATGGTCTTTCATATGAATATAATTGTTGTCTAAGTTCCTTAATGGATGTTTGATCATAATTAGTAATAATCACATCATCAACATAAAGAAGTAGAAGAATAATGACCATAAGTGTGTGACGAATGAATAAAGAGGAGTCATGTTGACTTTGAGTATAGGAGAACCACAAAAAGTATAATGGAATTTGTCCAACCACAGGAGTCTGTTTCAAACTATATAAGGATCTTTTGAAACTTGAAGAGGAGTCGTGTAAATATCACCATTTAGCTCACCTTGAATAAAGACATTTCTAACATCCATTTAATGAAAGGACATTTTTAATAGTTATTATTTTGTATACAAGATCAAATGTATCATCATGATTAGTTCCATATTTGTGCTTTTTACCTAAGGCAACTAATAAGCCTTGTAATGGTTAAAAGAACCATATACACCCCATTTGAAATCTATTGGTTTGATATTAGGAGGACAAGAGACAATATCTCATGTGAAGTTCTCTTAAAGGGTATAAAGTTCATCATTCATTGCATTTTTTGAGTATGCAACTTTAACATATTATAAGTAACAAGTAAGAATAGACGTGTTAGAGAGAGAAGAGGTCAAAGAAGTATTAGAGGAATCAAACTTGCAGTATTTGAGACATTATACTAGATCATCCAGTGTAATCAATACCAAAATGAGTAGTATATCAGCATGGGAAGAGAGATGAGAATATGACTACTTTATTTCTAACATATGTCATGTCAAATTTGAAACATTCCATTAATAGAAACAAGGTAAAAAACATGAAAATATAATTCAAAATAGACCTAAGAGGAGGAAATAAAAAATTCATTGTAAAAGAATATCATATTCTTTGGATATGCAAAAATGATGGTTAAAAATAGCATAACACATATGAAAATCTTATAAGAGTGACTATGCCTATAAATGAACATTGAACATATTAGTGTCTAAACTTATGGTATTCAAGTAAGGTAAATGGATAAAACATATATAACCAAAAAGCTATAAAACATTATAGTCAAATTTGGTTTAAAAAAAATGAAAGAAAGGATAATCAAAATTAATAACCATAGAAGTAAAACTATTGATTAAGAAAACAATGATAGATACTGTCTCTACCCAAAATCCAAATTGAATGAAAGTTTGAAAAATCCATATGTGTATCACATCAATTAAGTGACTATTTCTTTATTTTATAATATATTTTAGAGACAAATGTTAGGATAAGAATCTTAAGATATGATACGTTTTTGTTAAATATATTTCTCATAAATAAAGTAAAACATTTAAATATTGGTTTAAAATTGAGTTTTAACATATATTAGACATAAAAAACAATTTAAATTTAATTGGAAGAAAATATAAAGAAGTAAAATAACTATAATTATTAATAAATATAACAAAATATTTATAGATGTTTATAAGAACATGCGAAACTAGTGGAGACATACTTCAATCATTACTATAAATCATTGGAAAACATAATGAGTATCAAATAATCATTTAAAAAAACATATTAAGCAAAAAAAGAAGTGATCGACTTTTAGCCAAAATAGAATAAAATAAATAAATGCACCGTACCAATTTTTTTTTCTCAAGAAATAAAATTTAAATAAGTGAGACAAAAATATTTATATAAAATGGCTAGACAATATATGTGAGATGTTTTCAAAAATAAAGAAAATGTAAATTGTAAATACTTTCTGTTAGCGACAAAAGGAAATTATATTTTCTTCATCATCTTTATTTTTCCTTCATATAAGTCCATTATGAAAGAGTATATAATGTTTCACTTTCCATTCCCTTTGGAAATTTTAATATTTTTTAAAACATCGTGAGTTTTTCAAACCATTGTTTTCTTCCATATATGTCTCAGTTTAATTTGTTGAATGAAAAAAAATTATAATGTGTGATTTTTTTGTTAGGGGTAAAAAAATATAATTTTTCCTCCATTCCTTTATTGACTATTGATTTTTATTTTTTTTAACATTCATTAATAAGAGAAGTTGTAGTTAATATTAGTTATATAAATGATAATATTAGAAGTTAATATTTTATATGCTCTAAAATATTATTATTACTTCATAATATCACTATCACTATTATTATTATTATTATACGTAGTATAAAAACATGACTACTTTATTGATTTTTTCTGAAAAAATTATGGATTATTGTTGTTTAATATTTTTAACATTCAAAATCGAAATTATTTTGTATTTAATCTTAATTAAAATTGTGTTAATTTTTAATTAAGAGTTCACACAATTTTTCTTATTAACAGTTCACTTAAGTAAAGAAAAGTTATTGTAGTATAATGATAAAAGTTGTGGCTATTAGCATTGTGTGATTTGTTCTTGAAAACATAGAATATCAAAATTGTACATTTGCTAGAAACATATTATTAGTTTATTTTTCGTTTGTAATGTTTGACAATGAAATCAAGTTTAACAAAAACATTAAACTATAAAAAAGGAAGCACGGTTAATTGGAGGACGGTCCAGAAATATATTTATATTTTCAATGACATATGAATGAAAAGGATGTGAATAATTTAATTTAAATAAAAGAAACTATTTTAGCACTGAAAAGAATAAAAAAAATATAATTTATATAATCAAGCCTTTATTTTATAGTCAATTTAAATGACTATTTGGTTTTAAAGAATTCAAATCCAACATGAATGGCACCATAGAAAGAAACTCCACCAAGTGAAATCTGTTTGTAATGACCAAACAATTATGCTTTAGAAGTGTAGCAATCAATAGTGACACCAATAGAAAGTAGATAAATAAATGTAATTTTCACCTAATTGGTATGGTGTTGACTTAAACGATGGATTAGGTGCATTTCTTATTTAATATTTAACAATTTTATATTGGACTTTTTCCGTTAAATATTTCTACTTCTTTTCACTATTTATAATGAATTTTCTTATTTCAATAAAACGGTATTTTATATAAAAAAACACATTTGATTCATAAAAAAGGCATGAGAAACGTTACAATATTTTATTTCATGATAAAATGTACTTACTCGTATTTAATATATATATATATATATATATATAATATAAATATTTTATAAATTAATTGTTATTGAGAAATTAATTGATAATTATTTAAAAATAAAATCTAATATCTTTTATTATATTTAGAATATACTATTTATTTATCATAAGTTGATTTTGTAAATCTTACCAGACTTATTTTAACTTATCTTAATGCATATATATGACGTGATAAATGGATAAAAGACTTATAATAAATAATTCAATTATAATAAAATAATATAATCTTGCTCATATAATTTGTGGTTATAATAATAATAAGTAATACTAAAGTTTAATAATAACAATAAGTCTTTATAGAGATTATAAAACTATCCGAAAACATAAAGCTATTAGATATTACGCAAATCAGTTAAAAGACATACAAAAACAGATAACAAAAATAGATACAAATATCTTTATATAGTAAGTTGAATCAAGTGGGTGTCGCTAAAACAAATTTTATTTATAATAGGGTCTATTTTTTTTTATTAAGTGTAAGTTACAAATTTCCACAATGATTTTAAAATAGTATAATATTCATCAAGTACAAGTCACAATGATTTCTAAAACGGTATATCAATTTTTTTTAGTTTATATATATTTAAATTGGTGTTATCCATAATATAAAAATATTTCTAAAAAAAAATTATTATTTACATAACAAATGAAAGTATAACAAGAAAAGGAATTATCTAAAAGGTTAATTAAGCACTAATAGAAAGACAATGATATTCAAATAAGCTCTAAAAATCTTTTTTCAATATATGTTGTTGTTTCTTAAAAAATATTAGTAATATTGAGCGATTATATATATAT
>Ga0123340_1003714_pt1 | contig 14325 bp, 5 predicted proteins | sample SirMexnodulemix_FD_89961 | JGI IMG/M metagenome (GOLD analysis project Ga0123340, IMG submission 89961) | Root nodule microbial communities of legume samples collected from Mexico - Siratro Mexico nodule mix | ecosystem: Host-associated > Plants > Roots > Nodule | place: Mexico: Nepantla... | reverse complement strand
TATATATATATATATATATATATATATGTATATATAGATGAGATAAGAAACGTGACACAGAAAATGGAAGGATAGGAAGTAGAATTATAGCTAAAAGTCGTTAACTTTACCACTAATCCCAAAACGAAGATGGCTATCCAGAAATTCACTACAGTCACTATCCTAGATTTATCTGTTTATTATCTGATAAGCATGAGACATTTATACAGGGAGTAGCAATAGGATTATATATTAAACTCAACAAAAACAACTAAGCATGAGACATTTATGATAATTTTATCCAATCCAAGACCGTTGTTGTGCAAGGATTTAAGTTTTTCAAACACAGGCAAATTTTCATCTGATGAAATTTATTTTGGACACATGCAACGGAAAATATAATACTACCTGTTAGCAACATAAGAATAAAAAGCATGCTATCAGCTATAGCTATAGCCATAGCATCATTTTAATTTTTGGGACCGATGTCCTTCAAGGCACAGATCTGCTCTTCTCCCATAGCAGACATGACAGAAACCACAAGATCTTTTCCTTCAGCAAAACCATCTTTAATCTACATACAAAAGCAAATAGCAAAAAATCAATTAACGAGGCAGAGTTCTTGTTGGGCATAAAACCATGTCTTAAAATAAAACAAATCCAGGAAAGCAGCTTTAAAAATGATTTTTAGCAAGACACCTGAGAAAGCAGCGACTCATCAGTGGGAAGCCTAAGGTCATCCTTGGTATTTCCATTCTCAGTCAACAGACTCACCTAAAAGAAATCCAAAGCAATTGGTTAAGAATGCTTTGCTACTCTTAGAAAAATCATAACAATACAGCTGCATTTTCTTGCGGGTGACATTCTTGCTTAAACGGTAACAGTGAGGGTAATAATTTAGCATCCTTTTTACTTGTTAATTTATCCAAGCTAAATTATTCGACTTAAGAAATACTTCAAGTTGGAAGTGCACCCAAAGGCAACTTGGATTATGTACCCAAAGAGGGGGATCTTATCTTGAATTGAATGTAAAGATTTCAATAAAAAAAATTATAATAAAAAAACGTGGAATCAATGTGAGGTTCAAGTTTCGCCATGTGACGGAAGAATTTCTCTTCTAAAGCAACCTTCAACAAAGGATAATCTAAATTCTTAGAAGATGGTATCCTCATTTTACAAACAACAAAGCAATTCCACGTCACCTGGAGTCGGAAGTAAAAGAAAACTTACAAAGCCATCTTCAGATATATCAATCAGCTGATAGTCAGTGCGGTTCACGTGCGGAACCTGCAAACAGAGCAATTATGATTGAATTGAAATGCATCACTAGCAAATATTACATAAATAAGTGAATGCAGTATTACATCACAGTTGTGAGATGATGGAACGATATCTTCAAGCTTTTTCCCATTAAAAATATCAATTCCAACAAAGTGGCATTTAGCATGTCCATGCTTGCCTGTTTTTGATGTAGAAACTTCTACAACCTGTTAAGATAAATTGAAAACCAACAGATGAACAAAATTGATGTTTACTTAACTGGCTATCTCAAACTCAAATCAAAATAACATTCAACGACAAAAACCACATTAGATGAGCTCAACAAGCACATACAAATAACAGCAATACTTAAAATATTTTGTATATAATATGACAAATTTGCTAGAACCAAAGCACGGGAACTAGATCATATATCACCCTATAGAAAAATAATAAAATATTAAATTCAACATAAATACATTGTTCATAAATCTTAAAGTTCCAACTCAAGTAGCAAAATTTATTTAAAGAAAAAACAAGTTTTGAAAGGAGAGAAATTGAAGTTCCTAGTATTTAGTGACAAACTAAAGAACTAAGCAAGAAAACTGGGTGTCGTGAATGGGCTCTGATACATAAGTAACCAAGCACTAGGGAAACCCACCCTCAAAAGCTAACTATCAAAAAGTAAGAACCAAAAATACTCCACGAGCATCCCATACTTCTCGATGTAGGACTTGGGCATCCCATAGCACCCTAGTTCCTATCAGACTCATTTGTACTAAGTAATGGTAGGGAACACATCCAATAAGGGTACAGCAACTATCTATGAGCACCTATGCAGGATAGATTGCTATTATATTCAAGAACATGTTTCCGAAGCATATGCTACATTTGTGTTCTAGGATTATTGGTAAGAAACAAAAACAGACGCAGCTAGCGTTTCATTTCATTTGGTATCAACAATTTGATAAAAAGGTGCAAATTGTTTAGTAGCCCTTGAGATTATTATACAATAATATACCTGAAAAAGAATACTCGTACGCGCCAAAAAGAAAAATTGAAAAGACATGCCATCAATCAGGAGAGTGGGGCAATGTAAAGGCACACAGCAACCATCTTTAGACATTACAAAATTGAAATAGGACACACTCTATATTTTATTTTGCCTAAGGACAAAAGATCAAGCAAAGCAATCAGTGTGCACTCCCACACTAAACGGTAGACTCACACCATAAAACACCAATAGTGATATTTCCACATAAAAAAAAAATATCTCGTTAAACCCTCGTCAGCATCATCCCTTCATCTCTTGTTCATACTTTCTCCTTCTTTATTCCTTAATATCTGTTATCCACAATCCAATACGTGAATCATTCGAGATGCACGCTACTCGCATATATCGTCACTCACAACAAATCATCTCTCCACTAAAGACGAGATCAAATAAAAACAATTCATCTCACGTTCCAAGCTTCTCGGTTCTTTCCACTTTCTACTTCCTTCTTAGCAACAGAAACTCTAAACTCCCTTTCATAATATTTTAATACAAAGGAATCCAAAAACCTACTATTCTCTAGTCACTTCCTTCCTATCCAGATTATTTCTTTATTTAAACAAAGCAAATTCTATCTAAGGAAATAAATAACTCATCCAATCTAAAACAAACAAACAGACTCTACATCGATATTTCTCAGAAAAAAAAAACGGTGAGTTGAGTTTCTGCTCGACGCAATAAATGAGATCAGAGTGAAAATCACATTCAGAGAATCCACATGCAAATAAAATCGTGTAACTGAAAAAAAAAAAAAAAAACGAAGAAAATTAGAAAACCTTGCAAGGCCTAGATTTAATGACGATGTAACCGTTCTTGCGAATGGTACCAGCCTGCTGAGGATAGGTCTTGGACGCTCCTGCATCTGCCTGAGAATCGAAGTGATGTTCTTCGTCAGACATATTCACCCTTCTCTCTCTTTTTCTCTACGCAGAAAATAAAATTACAAAAAATGAAGAAGACGAAGAAGTGAGGAAGGGGAAACACCACTACCCACTCCGTAGTGTGGTCCCGTGTTTTTTGTTCTAATCCCCAGATTACCCTCGCCCAATTCACTTTTTTACATCCAATCCTCCCCTTGGTTATTATTCATAAATCCTAACTTAATTGTGATTTGTTTACATAATATTCTCTCCCTTAATTTTCTCCTCAAGGTAACCCTTCTGTTAGCAGTTACTTCATATTTTTTTACTCAATTTTTTTTAAATACTGATTATTTTAAATTAGGAACTTGTTTTTATTTGAATTAAAAAAAATTCCACGTGGTAAATGAATAATTATGATGATATTAACAACTTAAAAAAATAATATAAAGCACAATATTAATTAAAGATGGATTTTATATCTTCATTTGAATTTGATATACCTTTTATAATTTTATTTTATTGTTGATAAATTTTAATTTCTAATTTTTATATTTTGTGTTAATTAAAAAACTTGAAGAATGCACAATATTATTCATAACTAATATTGTTTATCTGATTCTTTCTTAAATGATTCTACACCATTTATATTTAGTCCACTCAGTATGGAATCAAAACATGCATTATTGTGTTGAAAATGTGTGATTGGATTGATGATAAGGTAAATAAGACATTTTCTTATTTTCAATTGAGCCAAGCCCAATAAAAGAAATCACAAAGGAAGAAGACAATAAACATTGTTGAAAGTATACAAACTCAATTTTAGCCTTCAAATCAATCCAAACTTGAAATTCAGGATTAGGAATGTATTCATGATATGTTTGGGCAAGATTAGAAATGAATATTAAATAGGTATTCAAGGATGATGAGTATGGATAATTTAATTACATATTTGTTAGTGGAGAGTGGAGGAGGTATAAATATAACGGCATTTAACCTATGAATATATATTATTGTAAGTTAATTTTGTTTAAATATTTTAGAAAATGAGTAATAAAAACAATATTATTGACGGGAAACAAATATTAATTATTACAAAAATACTTGGAATTTAACTTTATATATTTATAGTTTGTATTTATATTTATGAAATTAAAATTATTTTAAAAGGGTCAACTTTGTAAGACTTGTACTTACAACTTCTTAAATTTGTTTTTTAGAAAGATAAACTATATTTGCAAAATTTTTGTTATATAATTTTATATAGTTTAAAATTAATAATTTATCTGAGTTTATATTAAAAAATTATTTTAAAATAATATAGTTTATTTTTTTTTTAAAAGTAAACAATATTTGCGAGTGATATAAAAAATTTCATGAGTATTTCTTTTTTCGGATACATATAGTAATGAGACGAATAACATCACAATTTTTTTAAACATTTCAGCCTAATTAGGATTCACAGGCAATATTTTAAAAATCAATTCCCTGAAAGAGAGGGGAATGGTGAATGATCAAATTTGATTATGACTATCAAGTGTGTATTTGATTTGTATTTTCAAAAATTATTTATACTCTTTGAATAAAATAAAGAAAACATATTCATATAAAGTTGACGATCTCAGCACGTGTAGCATTATTTCAGATGATTCCAACCCTTGAACTAGGACCACAGAATAGAAGGAGATAAGAAAATATTTCTTAGTTGTTTTTTTGTGGTTTATAAAACGCTTGGTTTGGAAAAAAGAACCAAAACTTGATAAATTTTAAATGAGAATTTCTCGTTGAGTAGTGCATAATCATTTTAAGAAATAGTTTTTAAAATTAAAAATAAATTTAAACAAAATCCTTAATTATGTTTAACTTTAATGTTTATGTGGATGGTTTTCAAGGTGGTATGATAATTTGTTCACGCTATTTTTTTTTTATCCTATAATAGAAATATTATTCGAGAAAACAGTTTAAAAGGGGAGCACAGAGTGTGAATGTGACGGTGTATTGTCATTAGGTGGCAAATGGGCCAAAGCCCATTTAATTCTCTGCTCAGAGAAGCAAATAACTATACTTTTGATATCATATTTTTGCTGCTGTAAAACATTATATACCTAAAGGGATAAAGTATTCTAGTTAACATGTCTTCCAAAAACATTTAATTTAAAAAAAACAAAATAATTGCAATCTCAAAAAAGAAAAAGACTAAAACATAATATCAAGTATTCAAAAAAATATGTTTAACTGCTATAAAATAAAAATACATTTTAATATATATATATTAGACAAATTTATTTATAGGTTTTTCATGACAGAGAACAATTTACTTGTCATTAGTTTATTTGGTTTGATTGATTTATTTGTTGACAAAAATAGTTCCAGTTGTTGAACTCCACTCCAATTTATTCCAATGTCAATATCACGTGGGAGTTTTCTTATTCACAGAGTTTGTCTTTTACCCCATTTTCAGCAACATCAAAAATATATCTTTTGCACTGATAAAAAATAGTATAAAACCTTTTCATAAATTAAATTTAATTTATATAAAAATAATTTTAAAGTTTTATTAAACTATTTTAAAAAATAAATCTATATGCAAATAAATTTTATTCAAAGATATCCAATTTTTTCTTTTGACATTTGAAACAGATGGCAGAGACTACAAATCACCGCAATTTTCTCAGTGATGATTTTGCCGTTCGGGTTCTTTCATCTGCCTTGCCTTCAACTCTACGTATCTCTGACAAACCTTTAATATCAAAATCATTTACTTCTAAAATCAGCATGTGTTTCTCTCAACATTTACAAATGTACGTTTGAATTATTTTATCAATTAATTCTGATTATATCTCCTTATTTTTGTTTAACATTTGATTGAATACTTTAAAACATAAATAGAGAAGGGTTTGTTATAATGTTATGATACTTATTACATAATAACTGTTAAACTATTGATTATCAGTACCTGAAAGCCTTAAACAATGTTCCTTCATATTGTGAATTGGGGTAAATTTGAAATGTTAAAGAAATAACAGTAAAATCACAAGTTATAGTTAAAAGATCAGGTTTCACTGTATATTCATCATCAAAGTTTTGTCCATTTAGCAGAAGAGGTGGGGGGAAAATGAAAAGAGATCATCAACATTCAAGAACTCATAACTGCTTTACATTTTCTCCTAGGAAGCATGAGAAGCTCTCAAGAAAAATGAAAAGGAAAAAATGCAATGAAAGAAAAGGACCTAACTCATTCTCATCATGCTAACTAATCAGCAGTAGGTTCAATATCCTTTAGAAGTCCAACTATCTGTTGCATGCTTGGTCGTTTGAAGGGATGATCAGCAGTGCAAAGATAAGCAATTTTAAGAGCCTCTTCCATTTGTTCATCTGGTCCTGTGTCACGAATCTTTGGATCAATAGCTCTTGAAGCTTGGTTCTTTCTCACAAGTCCTCTCACCCAACTCACCAAAGTTGCATCTTTATCATCAGGGTAGTCATCTCCAACTGGCTTCTTTCCAGTTACCAGCTCAAAGAGCACCACCCCAAAACAGTACACATCAGATTTTGGAGTTGGAGTGTCCAATTCTGGTTGAGTAAACTCTGGTGGAACATAACCTGGTGAGCCACGCGCAATTTCATCATCCAAGCCACTTCCAAAAATCTTGGCCAGTCCAAAATCAGACAACCTTGGCTCCAAGTCATAGTCCAAATAAACACTGCTAGCTTTAACCGCTCTGTGAATTATTGGAGGGGAGCAACCGTGATGCAAAAAGGCCAATGCTCGAGCCGTGCCAAGGGCTATCTTGTGGCGAAATCTCCATGATGTGAGTAACCCTTCAGAGCCAGCATTTTGAATTCCATTGTTGTCAGCTTCTTCCCATGTGTCTGTGCTCCAATCATCTGTGCTTTGTACCCCAAGTGGCAGGTCGTAAAGCAGGTTTTGCAAGTTACCATTCTCCATGTAATCATATATGGCAATTCTTTGGTCCCCAGCTACACAATATCCGGTTAAGGGAACAAGATTCGGGTGCTTGATTCTACCAAGAAACTCTAACTCTCTTGCAGCTTCCTCATCTGTTAATGTAGAACCAACAACCAAAACTTTAACTGCCACATGAATACCACCGGGCAGAAAACCTCTATAGACTGGCCCAAATTTTCCCTCAGCCAAAAGGGTGCCTCTGTCAAAATTGGAAGTTGCAGCCAAGAGGTCTGCAAATGTGATATTCAACAATGGCTTCTCAAAGATCACTACTGGGACTGAGGTTGCTTGCTTAACATCAGCCACCCAAGTCGTTGAATCAGTCTGGAATGAAAAGGGACCTGAAATGTTTTGTTCTTCTTTGTAGGAAGATTGCTTGAATTCCCACATCTTTGTTTTCCTTCTGCAACCAAATGCTAGAAACAAAAGGCCAGCAAGCACAAAGATCATTGAGAAGGTCAGTGCCAGGGCTAGCTTCATTCCCGTGTGTCTAGTGTCTCTTCTTCTGAAGAGTCGCGGGTTTACAGCGAGTGGACAACTGTTCAATGATCCAAAGAATGCTTTTTGCAGGATCTCAGGTTTGATTTCAGAAGCACAAAGGGTTAGGTTATTATAAGAGAAGTTGTATTTCTCCATCCGTGGGAGTTTGTCCAAGACAGATTGAGGGACTGCTCCAGTCAGATTGTTGTTTGAGAGGTCCAGGACTTGGAGGTGTTCATTCCTCAGTGAGGGAATTTTCCCACTCAGATGATTCAAAGAAAGATCAAGTGCATTCAAATTGCTTAGTTGTGAGATTTTACCAGGAATTTCACCGACAAGGCTAGTTTTGGACAAGTTCAGATATTCCAAATTGAGGAGCATTTCAATTTGGGGAAATTTCTGTTTGGTAAATCTATTGTGAGCAAGATTAATGTGTTTCAAATTCAAGGACTCGTTCACATTTTGAAAAAACTCCCCACTAAGATTATTCTCTGACAAATCCAGGTAAACTAAATGAGACCAATTGTAACCACTGAAGTTGTACAGTACCTGTGGAATGTGGCCTTGAAATTGGTTTCTGCTAATGTCCAGAACCTCCAACCTTCCCTGAAACACGTCCACAATGGAACCCTGAAACGAATTCCCTGACATGTTGAGATTAGCAATGGACTTCAACCCAGAAATATCTGAAACACGACCATACAAATTATTCCCAGCAAGGTTCAATATCCTAAGCTGAGGAAAAGCAGCACCAAAACCTTCTGGTAGTGTTCCATTGAGCTGATTTGATGAAAGATCAATTGAAACTAGAGACTGGCACTTGAGAATCCCAGAAGGTATGTTGTGTGCAAACCTGTTGTGGTCGAGTTTGAGGACCTTTAGACTCAGCAGTGAGCAAACAGCTTCAGGAATTTCCTCAGAGAAATTGTTGCTGGACAAGTCAATGCTTTCTAGCAAACCAAAGTTGCCAATGTTGCTAGTCAATGAACCAGAAATATGATTCGAGGAGAGGTTAAGGCTCTTGAGGGAGCTTAAGCTCCAAAAATCTGAAGGCAAGCCAGTGATTTTGTTGTAGCTAAGATCCAAAGATTGAAGTTTGCCTAGCTTACCTATGGTGTTATCAGGTATAGTGCCAGAGAGGTCCATTCCGGAAAAGACTAAGTCAACAACATATTCTCCATTGGCATCACAAGAAACCCCTTGCCATGAACAGACAGAAGCAGAGAAATTGTAGGCTCTTGAGGATGCTAAACTCATATTCTTCAAAAACTCAGACACAAAGAACTCATCGGTATTTGGTTGTTGAGATGCCAAATGCTTGAAAAAGAGTAGCAAAACCAGAACAGAACCAAACACTCCCAACCCCATCAAGGAGTGATGATGTCTGCTACTTGCAAAAGATGCAAACCACCAGAGGAAAATGCCCCCTCAGAGCTTCAGAACATATCATCAAGTACGGATTGTTTACAGTGAGAAAAATCTCAGCCAGGGAAACAACATTTTTACAGCATAAAAGGACACAGCACAAGCTAAAGGACACGGTAGTTGAAAGAGTAAAAGTACACAGCACGAGCTTATAAAACTAATAATGGTACTTTTAGAGAAAAACAAAGGCGCTAAGATAAAATGAAGATTGTGGACTATAAACAAGAGAATGTGAAGAAGTTTGTCTGGATGTGAGGATCCCCCAAAAGCCAACAAAAAGAAGAATATAGATAAAGAAACAAGCGATGCAAGAAGCAAACTATTGGCTTTGTCTAGACTCAAGGTTGCTGAAAAGCTGTGATGCTTTGGTTCTGTGGCAGCACTTTTTGAGTAGAGACTTAGTTTTCAAGAGGGCCTTTTCCCCCTTCAAAAGAGGCAGAGACAGCGCAACATGCAGTGCAGTGATTACTGGGAAAGAAATGTGAACAGTGCAGTGATTCTGCTTCATAAATGGGAAGGAACTGAACTCATTGAGGAGACGGTTGGTTATGGTGTGAATATATCAGATTTATTGGTGTGAATTCAATGATTCTTCATGGAGTGAGGGAGGGTGTTTATCACCATTTGGACAAAATAAAAGAAAAAGAAAAGTCTTTTTGAAGCTGATATCATAATTATATGAGGAAAATGGTTAATAATTAAAATGTTAAAGAAAGGATTATTTTAAATACATTAATTTTTATTACAAATTAAAAATTCATGAAAGGGGGACCAACAGCAGAGTTCCTTTTCTGTCCTCATAGTATGAGTGTTTTTATGAAAGTTATGATGTGGTAAAATGAATGTTGTTGTTGGTACTAGAAAAGTAAGAAACACCTTTGGTTTGTTAGTTGTTACCAGCTTCTTTACTTTATAATGGTGGTTTCACAACCCACCCCCAAAAACAAATAATTGTTTTATGATGAAGGTGATTTCAATGGGTTAGCTAGGGTTTTTGGTAGAATCTAGTGTATAATGTTTGACTTTCAAACATAGAAAATGGTTTATTTCTGCCTCATTTTCCTATGTGAGTCTATTTTTTTGGCCTTTTCCCACCTTAATTTATGCTCACTAGGTTTGCCAATTGCATAGTGGCAGTAACCAATAATCTAGCATGTGGACCCTCTGTTAGGGCACTATTCTTCACTTGAAAACAATAATCGATTTCAATTTGGGGTTTTGAGCCCTGCGCCTACTTTGTCGCATCACGTGAACCGATGCCACGGTGTCAATTTTGTTCATAACAAAGTCCAGTTTATGTTACTGAGATCATCTTAGTCCAGCTTATGCTTAACACTTTCTTTATCTTTTTTAGTTCTATAAATATTTAAAATAAGTTAGAGATAATATTTTACTCAAAACTAAAAGCTATCCCACCTGATTCTAAGTACATATAATATTATCTAAGATCTCACAAATATTCATAATATATACATAAATTCACACATATAGGAAACATGTCGAGACTCTTTTATTAATATTTTTACTTGTTTTTATTTTACAAAAACCTTTTATTTTAATATGATTTTGAGGTGCTGTAATTGTGATTGTGTCTACGGATGTCTGCAGAGTCTGAATTTCCTTCTTAATCTAATTTTCTTCTGCGTAAAACATTTGGATGATTATACTCTTCTCCGACAGTTATTGTGGAGAGAGACTTAGAAAAGAACATATGAGATAACTAGAAATAAAATTGAAAGTAATTTCGACATTGTTTTAGAATGAAATAATTATATAACTATATTGAAAGTAACTGTTTTAGAAATAATTTAAAAGTAAATGCTTATCATACTTTAGTAAATGAAATAATTTAAAAATATAGTAAAGGTTTTCAAGTGCATACTTTAGATTTTCTTAAAGAGTGTAGTGTACGTAAGATTTACTTAAAATGTCTTTTAATAAAGTTACATACACAAAAGTGAGAGAGAGAGAGGGAGAGTAAAAGTGTAATTTACACATATTTAATCCTGGAAAATGTTGACACTTTCTTTCATCAATTTTGTTTTATTTAAACCTGGAAAATGTTGTCACTTTTTTTTGTTACTAGTTTTTATTTTTTAAAAATCTTTCTACCATTGTTATTGTTGAGAGGGAACAACAACAGAAAATACCTAAGAAGGAGAAATAAATTTGGAAAGTGATCTGACATTGTTTTAGAATGATGCGATGATATTTTTACAAAAACACAAAAAGGGGTCATTGTTATCAATTGCTTTTTACTTACCATATCAGTTTTATACACTGTATCTGTTCTACACTGATAATTTAATATTCACCATTTTTTCTTTGTATAACCGGCATAGAAAAGTTAGCCTCATAATAAATTTTTTACAAATATTTAATCAGACATCATTCTTGCAGTATATAAATCTCAAACTTCACGTATATATTGATTAACATAATGAGGCATGTTGAGAAACATGATTAGAGTAAACAAAAATGAAGAAGATACATAGAATGGTTCATTGATGTTTTGACAAGACAAGTTGGGGTGTTGATGATAAAGGTCATAAAGAAAGGTCCAAGTTGGGCCAATGAGCATAGAATGTTTTGAGTGGTGAAAGAGAGAAGAATGAATGAGAAGGGATACAAAGTTACTTAGAATAATCATAGCATCCCCCACTAATACTCCCATTATCCTTTTCCTTAATCATACCACCATACTTATATTTCAAACCACGTCAAATAAACAATGTTTCTACAACAGAACCACCACTTCATGTACTCATAATTATCTTACAAATATTTTTATGTTTAAATTTCAATACCATCTTTAACAAATATGAAATAAAGATAAGAGAGAGTTATATATGAAATATTCCATGAATGTATAGAAGAAGATGTGGTCAAAGTTTGTGTTTGGTAAAATAGAAATGATGCATGGGCACAGATGAAGGAGTAAATAAGAAGGTTGAAACACTTGAGAGCACTCCCACACTATTTTCAAACATCATGGTATTACACAGCTCATGATGGAAAATAGGAGAAGTAGTCATTATTTGATGTTCTAGAAAATGTTAGAGTTCTCAATTCCTAAAAGCATGCTAACTTGTGTACATTTCAATTAAAGTCAGCTGTCTTTTTTAAAAGTTGTTTTCTTAACACTTGTATTACTGATTTTCACACCAAATTCAATTAGTTTTTATTTATTTATTTATGGATTTTATTTATTTTTTTAGTTTCTATACCTACTTTTAGCATAATGGGACATTTACAAATTGACATTGATTGATCATTGAACAGAATTGTTTAAATATAGAAAATTAAATACATTTCATTGTGTATTTTACGTTATTTTTTATTTGTTAAAATAATTATTTCTAATTTTTATTTTATTTTTATAGTTATGTATATTTATAAGGCCCATATAATATGCGTAATTATATTTACATACAGTTTCTAGATTTTTTATATTTAAGCAATTTGTTTAAATATTAATGTATTGTGTTATAATTATTACTTAAAAGAGGTTACATTATATAAATAATAAGAGTGCCAATTACTATATTAATAAGAAATTTCATAATTAATTTTAATATATAATACTTTAACACATATATTAACACTTTCAGTTAATAATTGAATAATATATTAACCGTAGACTAAATTTAATTAATTTTAAAAAAACTGGAAAATCAAATATGTAATTAAAATTTTATGCGAACGATAATTATACGTTGACAAAATTATCGGATAAAAACGAATTTAAGTTAAACTTTGTTTTTAAAATAAAAAAATTAACTAAAATTAAACAAATAATTATAATTTTTGGTAATTTCTGTCCATCAATCATAGTTGGAGGTTTTCGTTCATTATTATTTACTGATATGTTAATTATTTATTGATGTAAAGTGACTTCTGTTCTTACATGTATGTTTCTCTATAAGAAAAATGTTAGTAAAAGAAATACTTGTTTTTCTACTTCGTAAAAATAATAACCCTTCAACAATTAACTTTATCAAGTAGAAAAAACAAATATTTCTACTTGAAATTTCACAACAACTTAACGTCACAATATTTCTATTTGAAATTTTATTTTTTCTTAAAATAACTTAACAATTTAAGTTGCTTCCACTTAACTTAGATATAATGTTTTTTTTAAAATTTCTTCAAAATTATAAAAAAAATTGAAAAAGTTATAATTTACTCCTAAAAAGATTTATCCATATACTTTGTTTGCAAATTGAGCAGACCAACTAATATACATCTAGTAGGTCAAATCTCACGTGAAAACCACACATACAATCATGAAAAAAAAGGGAAACTAAAGATTTGAAAAGACTAATTTGAAACTGAATTAGAAATTATTTTAAAACTAGGTTATACTTCTCATAAACGGATTCATATTTTTTTTTACCTATTTAGAGGTTAAATTAAAATTCCCACTTTCTCAAAAAAAAAATTAAAATTCATTTTCATGGAGCATGATAAATTCCTTGAGTTGGAGGACAATGGAACTCGCAAAAACTAACAGCTAAGAATTCATAAAGGTGTAACTTTTTTTTTTTTGCCTTTCCTTAATTCATCATCCAGATATTTATACAATCACCAGTCATTGACAATCTGTAACTCTAAGAAACAGAAAAAAAAAAATAGAAAAAATAAAAATGGAAGTTATAGTAAGCTCTGTTGTCGCAGTTTTCCATAATTACCTTCCCAATGTGACACCCACATCTTTCTGGCTAAATTATTGAGGTGAGTTTCTTAGGCTCCTGGGCTTATCACATTCATTTTTCAGGGACCATGTTATTATTTTACCCACCAAAAGGGTAAAAAGTTAGCATCCCATGATCAGTTTAAAAATTGGAGGAAGAACATATATATGGTGGTTGATTCATCTTCTCACAGCTTTAATTTGTTGAGTAGAGCCTATTGACTTATTTTTGTTGGATTTTCTGAGTGGACAATAACCATGCATGCTACTTGCCCTTCCAAATTCATCCATAGAAAGGTTCTCATGGTGGGTAAAACAGTAATAGCCAAGCACAATTGAACTTCTGTCTCTCACTTTTTTTTATTACAAAAAATAAAAATAGAAAATTAAGTGAAAGAAAAACAAATAAAAAATCAATTAAAATCATTTGATAAAAATAAAAGAAAAATAAATATAAAATTTGTAATGATTGATTTTAAATCACGTTCATCAGATATTCCATTAAAGAGTCTAAGATGATATAGTCCGATAAAAAGAAGAAAAAAAATCATTTACTAAAGACTATCTAATATTATTAAGACTAGTTATACCGTCTAGCATATTT
>Ga0123340_1003712_pt1 | contig 14331 bp, 8 predicted proteins | sample SirMexnodulemix_FD_89961 | JGI IMG/M metagenome (GOLD analysis project Ga0123340, IMG submission 89961) | Root nodule microbial communities of legume samples collected from Mexico - Siratro Mexico nodule mix | ecosystem: Host-associated > Plants > Roots > Nodule | place: Mexico: Nepantla... | reverse complement strand
CTCACTACATCCTCACACTCTCTTCGTGACACTATTATTGTTGCTCTTCGGTCTGAATTCTCCATGACGGATCTGGGCCCTTTGAATTACTTCCTAGGCGTATCAGCTAAACGTCATTCTGGTAGGTTATTCTTGCACCAATCCAAGTATGCCGAAGACATAATCTCTCGTGCTAAAATGGTCAATTGTAAACCTGCACTCACACCGGTAGATACCAAATCCAAATTAAGTGCAACTTCTGGTGAAAAATTTGCTGATCCCACACTCTACCGTTCACTTGCTGGTGCTCTCCAATATCTTACATTTACTAGACCGGACATCTCCTACGCTGTTCAACAGATTTGTCTCTATATGCATGATCCACGAACATCGCATTTTGCAACCCTAAAACACATTATACGATACATTCAAGGGACAAAAGAATTCGGCCTACATCTTTCACCTTCGACTGTCACCAACTTGAGTGCTTATAGTGACGCTGATTGGGGTGGCTGCCCGATACCCATCGATCTACCTCGGGCTACTGTGTATACTTGGGTGCCAATCTCATCTCCTGGTCTGCCAAACGACAGGCAACATTATCCCACTCTAGTGCAGAGGCCGAGTATCGCGGTGTTGCTAACACCGTTGCTGAGTCCTGCTGGCTTCGAAACTTGCTACTTGAACTTCACTGCCCCATTTCAAAAGCAACTGTGGTCTATTGTGACAACGTAAGTGCCATATACCTCTCGGGAAACCCCGTGAATCATCAACATACCAAACATATCGAGATGGATATTCACTTCGTTCGCGAAAAAGTTGCACTTGGACAAGTTCATGTTTTACACGTACCTACACGATACCAATATGCAGACATCTTTACTAAAGGCCTATCAAAACCGTTGTTCGATGATTTTCGCTCCAGCCTCGGCATCTGTCCTCCTCCCGCTTCGACTGAGGGGGTGTATTAGACTATACGTATATATGTCCACATTCATTGTAATAATTAACTTGATATTATCCATAATCAGCGTGATACTATGCCAAGTCTTAAGCAAAAATATTTCAATTAGTTACTACAAAATCAGGTAACAGATGATATTATACATGTATATATTGATCCTGAATGGAATAAGATGGGACAAGGGGAAATTATTCTCTAATAATTTTCATCAGATTCTTATACGCGTTATGGATCGACAGAAAAACAACCTTCAGAGCGCACTAAAAGCCATTATGAATGGCTTGTGATGCCATTTGGTCTCACCAATGCCCTTGCTACATTTTAGGCCTTGATCAATGTTGTGTTCAAATCATATCTACGAAAATTTGTGCTCGTTTTCTGTGATAATATATTGGTTTATAGTCCTTCCTAGCACCAACACATGCAAAATATTTGGAATCAGTACTGCAATTACTCATTAAGGAGCCACTTTATATGAAACTGTCAAAGTGTTCATTTGGAACGTCAGAAATTAACTATCTTGACCATACAATTTTGGGAGACGGTGTTAACATGGATAAGCTTAAGGTGCAGACTATCCGGGAATAGCCACTGCCACAAAATCTCAAGCAATTAAGAGGCTTTTTAGGCGTCACATGATACTTCATGTGCTTCATTAAGAACTATGCTACCATAACAATACCTCTTACCAATTTGCTGAAAAAGGATGCCTTCCAATAGAATGAATCAACAAAGGAAGCCTTCAACAATTAAAAACTACAATGACTTCTCAACTAGTCATTGCTTTGCCTAATTTCATACTACCTTTTAAAATTGACACGGATGCATCGACACACAAATTGAGACAAGATAAGCATCCAATTGCTTACTTTTCAAAAAAGTCATCTCCAACGATGTAAAACCAATCTATCTATACTCGAGAATTGTTTACTATCACAGAAACTATTAATAAATTCCGGCACTACCTATTAGTGAGAAAAATTCATAATTCAAACATATCAACAGATCCTATAGTCATTGCTCAGCCACTATTTCACACTGCACGCACTTAACTCCTCACTCACTATGTCGCACTCAGACAAAACATAGGCATCGTATCTCACTCCTCTCACGACATGACAGTCACTAGTACATACTAGGAAACCTCATATATTTATTCACAACTAGCGAAGGAGTAGCATCAGTATTATTTTATTTAGGTGAAACTGGTTGGTTAGTGGAGTCACATTAGACATAAAGAATAACTAAGTGATTAGGTGCTACTTGGGGTGTATCAAAAGATGTAGAAGGCTTTGTAATGAGAGGGTTGAATAATTGGTGTGCGTCTAGGGTTCAAGTCTTAGAATACGTAAGTCAACTATTTTACATTAATGTATAATTCTTGTTCTTATCATTATTTTTCTTTGATTAAATTCCATTATTCTGAAACTAAACTGCGGTTAACAAGTAGTCATGAATGGTTTATGACAATTAGTTTGTTGACTAACATTCAAAGGGACCGACATAATATATTATTGTGACTGAATTTATCACTGCCAGAATAAATTTAATATTTTAAATTTTGTAAGTTGTTATTGTGTAGCTTTTTTTTTTAACAGCCAAAATAAATTTTTTGTTATTTAAATTTTTTTGAACAACCATGATGCTGTTTATTTTTATTTTTATTTATTATTGTTTAGTGACTGAGGCAGAAACCAACATAACACTTTTATATTTTAATTGTAACATATGATTAGCAACTGACTCTGTGACTAAAACTTTTATCAAAAAAGGAAATGATTTTTTAAATATTTAATTAATTATAAATTATGTACTGATGATCTTGACAATGATTTTGTCAACTACAAAATTAGTCTCCTACTACCGGATGACCCTTAAGACATATAATACTTTAGACTACAAAATAAGATATATAATGCTTAAAACCACACCAACTAGTTGATGAGACAACAAAAATTAACAGCATCTCTTATGCTTAAGAATAACATTATTAATAGATTGTTGGTACAAGAAATATACTGGACTTAGTTTTGAGGTGTGAAACTAATTATTTATTGGTTTTACAATTTTTGCAGCCATCATGGTTCAATTGTTGTTTCAGTGACTAAGTTTTTTATTGAAAGAATTATTTTATGCTAGATGATAACATTTTGTAGTAAACAATGTATAGTTTTGCTTACAATATTAAATCAATTCAAACTAAATCATTGATTAAAAGTTCTAACACACATGTATACATACTTATATCAATATATATTTTTTTAAATTCGGCATTGATTTACATTAAGAAAACATTAAAATAAAAGTGGTCTAATTATGTTATTCAATTTTCAAAATATTTGATAGTTATAAGTTAGTAGGTAATTAATAAAAATATACATTTTATAAAAAGATTATTGAGAAGTATAAAAATGTTAAATTTGACGCTTTCGTGAATTGATGTGTTAAATCTGTGCAAATTTTTTTGTGATGCTAATAAAAGAGTTGTGTTATTTACGCAATAAATAATAATTTGTATAATACTGTTTTATTTACATCTATCTTTTTTTTTCCCTTCTCCTTCTCTGTTGTCAGTGCACAATTTGTTACAGTGACACAACTCAACTACATATTTTAATAGTTCAAAAGACAATCTACTTTTAGTTTATAATATACTGTGACGGGAGTACTATATAAAATAAAGACCCGGTTAAAAATAAAAATCGTAAAAATATTGTTTCTATGTGTGATATAAAAAAAAAATTAACAGACTTATGGATGCCATCTTTATATTGTATGCGTAATGAAGCAAGATATGTGGTTGCCATCTTTCCCTTCCCAGAGGCATCAATCCTCCAAAGTCAAGAACCTTATGTGCTCCATTGTCAAAATGAATGACGATTGCAGGGGAAAATGAATATAATGAACCTATTTATTCTCTTCCTTCGTGATAAAATAATTTTTTTTTAACAGTGAAGAATAAATTAATAAGAACACTTTAAAAATATGTTCTAATCTTATTATAAAGCACAGCTTTGAAAATATTTCAGAGATAAAATGAATAAAGTATGTGAAAAATATTTCAGAGATAAGCAATTAAATAAAATAAGTGAATGTACAAATAGTTGTTGGGAATCGGTTTAGAATGGAGAAGAGAATAAACCAAGTAAGCCACTTGATACAATAGGTAGAAGGAATCACTCTGAGAAAGGATAGGAAAAAGGAATATAATTGGGTGAGAATGCATAAAGGTACACTCTCAAGTCAACCTATAAAAACACTACAAAACAACCTCAGAAGGATGAAGAATTTTATTAGCTATTTTGAAAAGCTAAGGTTTAAATATCTGTAAAATATTTTGCACAGAGGATAATGTCAAAATAAAGTGGCCACAAGATACAATTTGATTCAGAAGAGAACAGTATTAGGAAGTAAGCTCTCCACCATGTGCCAATGTGAATTGATGAAATAACTTGTCACTTCCTTTTAGTCGTAGGGTAGTAAGTAGGGTATATGATATGTGACATAAGTGGATTGACATTAGTATAATACATCATAATCAATCAAAGCAACATTTTCAACAATTTAGCTTGTTCGAATTCAATAATAAAGGCAATAGAGTTTGGAAGCATATGTGAATAGGAATTATATAAAACATATATGGAAGCAAATGAACAAAATTGAGTACAGAAATGAGAAAGAAGTGTTGAGAAAGTATTCTGTCTGGTACAAATAAAAATTTGGGTCTAGAAAATTAATAAACATCTAATGTTAGTTTTTTTCATATTACAAGTGGTGTCTACCTAATTGTGTATAAAATCTATACAACAATGGAGGGTGTCATGGAGCATAAAGTATAGACAATTACATAGGTATCACTATTATGTTCATTATATATATAGAGCACAAAACAAAAAAAATAGGTATGTTATGTGAAATGTTAGGTTTGTTACATGTTATATGTGGTGTAAGGAAACGAGGTAAAGAAAAGACACACTATAATGCCTAATAGTTGTGCAAAATTGGTAGATAAATAAGAATAGGATTTTTGTGCAATCATGATGATTAGCGATGTAGGAATAAGATGGGTTAGACATAATGCTTGAAAGGATGTTGATCTATATCAGGGAATCAAATAGTAACATAGAATGTTGTGACCATAATTGATTATAAGTTATGAGTAGGAAAGCTAATTTTGTAGATACAAATAGGTGTATAGGTAAGCTAGACACATTATGCAAGGATAAAAAATCAAAATTGTTTTCCAAGTGCATTGCGGAGTATAATATATAATGGGCCTACATGATTTTATATAGATACGAAAGAAACTTGTTGGTTATAATGTGTAGGTGGATTAGTCATAGTGCTTGGTATGTTGCTTATGAATATAAAGTGATCAAATAATAACATTGTAAGCTGCAATTCTAATATGGTCACAAGTTGTGTAGGAAAAGTGTATGTCAGCAACATTTATGGAGGGACACAAAATCCTAAATCAATATCTTGAGGTATAGAATAAGATGAGGCAATAACACCCGCATAGAGATAACAGGGACAAATCATCTATGTGTAGATACAGTACATGGACAAATATATGAACATATCAACAGATGTAGTACCAAGTTGTTATAAGCAACATTGGAAGGAAACAATGATAGCAACATAAATATTTGTTTGGAACTCAAACACATGATCACTCTATCAGTAACCAACAAAAGGCTACCATATAACTGAAGGATTGTTTTGGCTAGAAGACCAAGTCTAGAAGTTTTATGGACAAATTCTGCAGTTAAGAGGTTTTGTAAGTGCATATATCACTTATGCAACATAACAGATTCAATAGAAGGAATGTGAATTACCAAATTCTAGTTAGCGAAACTGAGGCACTCTAATACCATCAATTAGGGACTACATAATTATTGTACAATGAACTATCAGAAACATGTCAAAGTAAAATATGTTCAAGGTAGAAGGAATGGTAAACAATAGGTTTTTGCACACTATAAACAGGGGGTCGGGTTGTATATCATGAAGTTAGGCAATTAACTTCTAAGGGATTGGTGTTTAAGCTTATAGTAGCTCATTACAACAGTTTTGGACCAGAATGCTCAAAATAAGATAACGTTTTTAGAATGATGAAGCAAGTAGGCCCACCTCCTACCTATGTTTTTAACTCGCTGGTATCAAATTAGGATGTTAGTTATGTTGTTCGCATATATATACCGGAAGGTTTCTGAGAAAGGTTCTGCTGTGTCTTTATGGGTGCAGGGTTTATTTGTGGAATGTTGAAATGCCAACACAACTGGAGAAACTATGATAAACTATGATAGCCTTAAGACAAAAGTCTTGCCACATACATACACATTGCAGACCAGTATTCTTGCATGATAGATTTGTACAACCTCTTATACTAGTTGTCGGATATTTAAATACGAGTTTAAATTTTACATTGATTAAAAATAAAAAAATTGAACAACATATAAAAAAGATTTACAAATTTATTATTTTAAAGTTTTGAGTTAAAAATAGTATTATTTCTTTGTGTGGGTTTGATTTAGTTTTTATTCTTATTTGATCTTTCCAATATTTTTTCTCAATTTTTCCCACACTAGCTTGTATCAAATAAGGAGAATTTTGTATTCCATGCAAGTTACAACCTTAATTCGAGAATCACATGAAGGAGTTGTTTTACCTTTTGGTGGGTTAATAATAAACTGACTCTTGCATTTTTGCTTCACATGTTTGCTGGGCTTGGTTCCGTTTGGTGTCCTTAATGTAAGTCTCGTATAGGGTCAGGGGTCACATATGGTGTTGTAAGGGTTATTTTGTTAAGCTCCATAGATCATAGAAGCTCATAAAAATTATAATTATATGATTTTTTATATAAGGATTGAAATACACTTTTTTATGTTTTTATTTAATTTATTATTTATTGTTGATAAAAGAAACTGTAAGAAAAGAGTTAGGCTTTGATCAAATTTTGTAAAAAAGGCAATTTTGAGTTAGGGATGCGAAGGTAAGTGTAATACGTCTCTTAATTTAGTGGATTATGATGGTTTGACACCGTTATGTGGCATGTCAATCACTTGACAATCTTATATGATAGGGACGTGATGATGAGATGAGTTGACAATGAAAACAATTTTTTAATTAGAGGTCCTAACTGTATTAAAGAAAAAAAATTATTGGGGTTTAGGGTGTTTAGCATGAAATGGAGATGAATTTATGTTATTTTGTGAGTGTGTTGTGGTTGGTAGCTAGTTTGGAGCGTGGTGCTTTAGAGACGAATTTTTAGAGGTAGTGCTTTAGAGTGGTGGTTGGTCGTTGGGTTGTGCGTGTTAATTTACTATGAGGTGGTTGATGGACGATTTCCATTTTAGGTAATAATGGGAGCTGCAGTTTCCATTTAATCATATAGAGTTTTGAGTTGGAATTTGAAATTGGTAGTTTGAAAACTAACATAATTATGTGAGAGAAACGACAACGTCACGAGCAAATTGGAAGAAGTTGTCTACTTCCCAACAAAACTCTCCCGAGTTAATATTTCATGATTTCATCTTCCTTCTTCTCTAATAAAATCCTCCCCTTTCACGACTCTTTTGGTGTGAGGCGATTCCGTTTTTCTGCACTCACTCATCTCCTTCAATCCTTTCTATGTGGAGCGATTTTCCAGTGTGGGACGAGTTTTCTGATGTGGGATGTGATTTCTCCACACATGATTTTTGATATGACTCCTCTCAGTTGGTTTGTTCAACCTTCAAACACTTTTTCACTTTTCAAAATAAAAATTCTGAACAAAGACAAGAGTACTCTTTAACCATGTAAGCAATTGTGCCACTCACAATGGTTAAAAGAGAAGTTATTTTCTATCGGTTTTCAAAGTAATGTTTTTCTAATTTATTTTGAGAGTTTTTTTTTTAAGAATAACAAGCCTAAATACATTAACAACTTTTGTACATAAGTTAGAATATCATTAAAATAATCTATTTTATTTAGTTTATTCTTTATCCCAAAAAAACTGGTGTGAAACAAAAGAGCAACCAATACTTCTAAATTCCAATAGTCTTGGAGGTCAATGCTATGTTTGAAGGGATAAAGGGTAAATACACTGGAGAGGTTATCATGTACTCAATTTTTTGGATGCAATTTTTAGCCTTTTATCATATATGGTTTTTTAATTGTTGTTTATACATGTTCGTGTACCTTAAGTACTTTTTTTTTTAATAAATATATTCTTTTTTATCAACTTTTTTTTTATGTGTAATGAAAATAATTACCACCCTCAGCATGTAAATTAATTACCATATGAGATTTTTATTTGAATTTATGGTTTTAAATTTGAGATTCTAGTTATATTACACAAATTTTTATCATTCTTATTATATAGGTCTTTCTCGTGGAAGATAAAGATGTATATACCAAAAATACGTGTAACGGTAATTCTTAATTTGATTATATTAACGTGGATAAGTTTAAAAAAAAAAAAAAACATTACAAAAGTTAAAAGACTTTGCAAAAAATTAAATGTATAAAAACATGAAAAAACTCTATTCATTTATAAAAGAATTTAAATTAAATATCGTGTCAATTTACTTATTTTTTAAATTGCTGATGGAACCAGATATTAATATAATATTCCAATTTATTTTACATTAAGATCATATTAACCTGTCATACACTGACAAAATTTTAAAGGCGTACAAATATGATGAGCACGAGACTATAAAAATTGCTATCAACATGGTCGTCAAAAAGGCACAAATTGCCAAAAATACTCTGGCGGCCCCTACTAGGAAGCCTGTCCACATTTCCTTGTTAAGATGTGTTTTGTACCATATAAATGAGTAGTGCCAGACCTTAGTGACATAGCTCTATTATTCTACCTAAATGCTTTAAAAGCACTGCCACAGAGAGTTCAATGAATGTAATGAACCAGATTTGGATTAGATCCAAGAAAGATACGAGATGAAGATTCATTATCTATAGCACAAACAGTGATGGGGAAACCATATATTACTTGGTGTTTGGAACGGGTGAATCGGATGAGAATGAAACAGAAGAGAATACAAATGTATTGAAATGTTTGGGATGGTAAATAAATGAAAATGAATATAAATTTAATAAAAAATTTAAGCTGCATAGTGGCCTTGTAGTTTGTGCCTAATCATTTTAAAAAATTGTGGTTTAAAAAACTTTATTTTGCCATTGATTTACTATATGTAGTTTAAAATCTCCAGAATAATTAATAAAATGCAAAAGAAATCTAGATGACTCTATTCATGTGAAGTATATAAATCACGACTTAGCCAAAAAGTAAAAATAACGACATTTGCCGTTTTTGTTTATTAATTAACGATTGAAAGAATACTAAATGGAAGTATATATAAGGATGTTTCAACCATTATAAAAGATAAAAACACAGAATCCTAACAACTATGATTCATTGGCAAGTGAATCGTGGCAATGATATCTTCTAAAACAATTAAATAGTCACGCCATTCAATTATTTTTTTTATACGTAACTATGCCTTTCTATATAAAATTTTGAGACTGATTTATCTTAACAATTAGAAACATCTGCCACGAGCAAAGAGATTTTAATCAAATTAATAAAAAGCCTATCCGAGATTATAGATATAGCTTGGACAACCATATCACCAAATTAAAAAGCATATGCGAGATTTTAGATCTTAATCACTCTTTTGTTGAATCTATGTCGAAAGCTTATTTGCTGATAAAAAAAATGTAGAAAGCTCATTCGTCGATAAAAGAAAATGTAGAAAGCTCATGTATAAGTGAGATTTGATTAAAGGTATGATATAATTCACATGTCTCAATGACAAGGACTTCGTTTTTCTTGGCAATCTTCATTTTTAGTACTAGAATCCACTTCGTTCAATTACATATATATCCCAAGTGACGACAAGATTGTTAAAATTTTGTCATTTTCCTTCTTAAGGGAATGGTATTTGGGAGCCTAGGAGTAGGAGTCTAACAAAGAAGTGGACTTAGCATTGCATTTATGATTTCTTCCTTCTCTCTAAACCTTGAAACATAAAAGTTTGTAAATACAACTATTTTACATAGTATACCAACATAAATTCCGCCTATGTTCTTTTATTGCTATTATTAAAAAAATAGACTTTAAGTCTAATTCAATTTTATAACAGGTGATTCGGTAGGTCTAACAATCTTGTTAAGATAGACTCTGATACCTATTAAAAAATAGATTTTAAGTCTAACTCAATCTTACAAAACCGGCTTATAAGATGAGATTTAAATAAAATCTAATTTTTAGTTAATGTAACATCTTTTACAACTATCAAATAAGTGAACAAATAGTGCACCTCTTTAAAGCAAATAAGATGAGATTTATATAAAATCTAATCTTTAGTTGATGTAACATCTTCTACAACTATCAAATAAGTAAACAAATAGTGTACTTCTTTAACGCAAATAAGTGAACAAATAGTGTAGTTCTTTAAACTTAAGAAATTGAGCTGAGTTATTTGCTGGTTATACATCCAATTAACTATCAGCTATTATTGAACAATGATAATAGGTGTGAATTGGACTTTTCTTTGATCAAATGGAGTCTATTTGAGCATTATAAGGCTCATCAAATTAAGAAATCCCAGATTGAACTAACCATTGGATAACTATAATTTACACTAGAAACTGATAAATATACAATATATTTTTCTACGAATATGTATAGCATATCTACGAGCTTATATATTCGCAAGTAGCAACAAACCATAATGATAGCAAAAAAGACAGCTACAGGAAAGTATTGTTGCGTGACCTGGAGATTAGGTCGATCTGTCCGACATTCGAACAATGGACAATAATGAAACCACTTCGAGTCTCGACAGACGTCAAGATATTGTTGCAACTTGCAACTATTCCACAGTCCCAGATTTTATTTTCCAAGTTTTTTTTTTTCTTTTGTTCCACAAATACTTTACGGAGTACCAATCATCGCTTTTTCCTCCCTTTATATGCCATCATGTAGAATTAATTTAACACATATTCCTTCGTATAAACATAGTATTATAGCAGATATGAGTTCATCCTCAGAGAACAAATCTTCTTCTTCTCCAGTGTTGAAACTATTTGGTTTTCCTTTCAGGGCTACCAACGATGATGATGACAAAGGTAGTATGAAAATCCAGTGCCCGTTTTGCCATCGCAAATTTCAGAATTTGCAAGCAATGGGGGGCCACCAGAATGCACACAGAAGAGAAAGACAAATGGCTAGGTTGGCCCAATTTGAGTATATGCGTGAACATCAAAGAAACAATATATTCCAAGCCGTGACACCTCTTATGGTTGCACAAGGAGCATCACCAACCACTGTTTTCGGTGGTGCAACTCGGTTCAGGACAGCACCTGTGGCGGAGCCACCAGGTACGCGCCACCGTAACGTACAAGTATCGGTAGTACGGCTTGACGATGATGTCGATCTAGAACTGAGACTAGCCGTCTCCTCTAATGAGGCTGGGACGGAAGATACATGAATTTAGGGTTTGGCTTTTTAGTAAAGATTAAAATAATTTAGGTAGAAGAGGAGATTTGCACTGTAATGATTTTAATGTAAATGTTCCTTCTTGTAAATTAGGGTTTGTCTGTTTTAGTAAAGGTAAAAATAAATCTAGCGGGAGAGGGTATTTGCAATGACCTTAATTTAGAGCTCTCTCTTTCTATTGTATTTAAATTTAGGGTTTGTCTGTTGTAAAGATGCAAAATAATTGGGTAGAGGAGGGGTCTGCAATTATTTTAAAATTTTAATTTATCTACCTTGTAGGGCATGTTGCAATATAAATGAAGTGTATCTGTATCGTTTGAATCTTTCTTAATTTTATTCTGTTAATTAACCATGACTATAAAGAGCCAAACGAGTAGAACTTTTCATTTTATTAATTTGTGTTTTCAAGTTTAATCAGCTGCTGCAACACCAGAAGTTGATCCAAATAGGGTTAACACCGATGCCATACTCCTGAGAGTCTGAGAAAACAGGTTAAAACTGTATATGGTCGAATTGACGAATACAACGTGATTATGGGTACCCTTATTTTTCTTAATGAACTTATTTTGTTGATAATAAAACCACTGTCATGTAATTCAATAACAATATACAACCATGATTGGGCTTGAATCACTATTGGCAATTTTATAGTAATGGATTCATGCTCATATATCTCTCTGGGTTGACCCTTCTAAGGTGAGTAGTTCTTACATGAATTTTTTCGATTATCCTAGGGTATTTTCTAGTACCCGGTTAGTTATTAATTGCTGATCTCAAATATCTTATCAGTTCTCTATCTGATACCATCAAAGTGCCATATTTTTTACTACCATATGCATGAAAAACGATAGATTTATAACAGTAGTATTCTTTCAATAGAGAGAAGAGATATTATAAAGATACAAAAGTTATGGTTTATGGGAAGATGAATAATCTAAATTTACTTCAGATTGTGTAATAAGATAATTCAGGCTCACTGGCGAGTGTTCTCAAGGGAAAAAATTCTTCCCCCAGAATTCTCAAATTTCTTTCAATATCTCAAACTCATTGTATGCAGAGATAGTTAGGTTTTAAGTACAACTTCTCCTGTATATTTAATAATGTTTTTAGTTATATTTTTAGTTTTTGTTTACTTGTCATTCTAATTTTCCCCGTTTTAACCTTAATACATTTGTTTTAGTATTTTGTCTCGAAAAATAGAATATGATTAACTCTTTAAATTTCCTTGTTGAGAAGGAAAAGAAAAAGGAAGTGTCTAAACTGAAATTCATTTGAGAGAATTTGTTTTCCATGCAATATAAATTCGTGTAAATAAACCAGCTATTGCAGTTTTGTAATATAAGAAAAATAAAATCAACCAAAAGATGTAAAATGAGTCAAATTTCATTATATTAGTTATGAGACGACAGAATCGAAGCTCACAAAGAAAAAGTTGCAGAAAACAGAATTATCAGAAAGAAAGTTTTAGAAAAAGGAATTCTTAATACAATTTGTAGATCTTCAACCCAAATAATGAAAGCTCTGTCTAAGAAAATCAAGATTAACTATTTTATAAACTTCAACTAATGGAGAAGTTAGATAAGGATGCTTCTCAAAATATTTGAATGCAAAGTTTAGTTTAACTTTTAAGCGAGAAATTTAGTTTGATTAATTTTATTTCAGCAGTGATTCATTTTATTTTCTGTATCCATTGTTAAAAAGTTTATCTAAATTGCCTATATTCTTATTTTTTACATACTTCAGCTTATTTTAAGTTATTAAATCTGAAAAAAAAAATAGTTTAATCCAAATGCCGCAGTTTTCTTTTATCAGCTACAAGTGCTGCAGTTGATCATAGCAGGAGCACTGCAATACCATCAACTGGAATAGTGCAGCTGTTTGAAAATAGAAGAACAGTTAACCTTAGGAAAAAATAAAAACCAAACCTTATTTTAATAAAAATCTTAAATACTAATTTCGTCTTGAACCTATTAAAGATGACCTCAATTTGCATCAATAAAAACATTTCAAAGCATACAATTAGACAGATTTGTTTTGGTTTATATTACATGAAAAGAAAGTCCTCCATGTATCAGCAGACGTAAAGAAATATAATATTGAGAGAAGCACGAATGTAAACCTCTATGACTTTTCTTTCATTCTCTCAAACTCCTTTCTCTCTACAACTTCTCTTTTTCTTTCCCGGTCTTATATTTCTAAGTTTTTATAATCGTTTCTCATCATTTCTTTGAAAACATTCCACCAATGAGACAATGACAGAAACAAAGAGCAATTATAATTTATTAGACTCTCTTGTAGAATAAATCCTCTTCAGATTTCAAAAATCCCATGTCTTACATTGTATGATTCTTCCCGTGAATGATTAGAGGTCTTACAGTTCCAGCCAGTTGAGAAAAGTACAATTTCAACTATTTTGATTTATGTTTTAGTTGTTTGGATGGTTGTGTTTGTGAATCTGTTTTGATTGTGTTTTAACATGGGAGATAACACCTTAAACAAGATGATGTGAAGCGTTAATTTCTTGGAGTGACGAGAAACCGCATTAAGCAAGACACTAGTTATTTATCACTTAAAGCGTCCAATAAGTAATATTCGAATTACGGTTTGCTTTTAGCACATTTTCACAATTAAAAGAAAACCCATACTGAAATAGTCCGTTAGTGTGACATTTTCTTTGTTTTTGTTAGGAAAAAAAAATCAATATATATATAATTTTAATTAAATGCTTAAATATGAGAAAATATGAAAAATAATAGGAATGTATCCTCTATAAGTGTTTCATTTATTAGATAATATAACATTTAGTCTTAACTTTATGTTTGATAAGATATTAATATTTTTAGATAATATACCTATAGTTTAAGCTAGTCTTGTATTTCTT
>Ga0123340_1003710_pt1 | contig 14339 bp, 6 predicted proteins | sample SirMexnodulemix_FD_89961 | JGI IMG/M metagenome (GOLD analysis project Ga0123340, IMG submission 89961) | Root nodule microbial communities of legume samples collected from Mexico - Siratro Mexico nodule mix | ecosystem: Host-associated > Plants > Roots > Nodule | place: Mexico: Nepantla... | reverse complement strand
CAAAACGAAGTTTTATAAAAATAATAAAAATATTAAAATTTTCAAAAATTAAAAACATCAAACCAACAAACAATCTTATTTAAGGAACTACGTATCCCTGATTCTCCATCCCTGATGGAGATACGTATGAGCAAGGTCAAACCTTGTCGGGCCGCTTTCAAAAAATAAAAAAATATTTTTTTTTATTTTCATTTTTGTCAAAAAATAAATATTTTGAAAATTATACTCATTTTATTTATTTAATTAAAGGTACCGTCTTAGGACGGGCGTTGTTGGGGTGCTAATACCTTCCCCACACGTAACTGACTCCCGGACCCAAAATCCGATTTTCGCAGACTTGCTTTATCATTTTTTTTTGTTTTTCCATAGTTTTCCATAATAAACTTTGGTGGCGAGTCCTTTTTTCTAAATTTTTTTCAATTATTTTAATTCATTTATCCCCGTGGTAACCCCGATTGCGACACTTCAAAGAGTAGCTTTATGCAGAGCTTGGAAGAAAGAGTCTTTGCAAATCACTTTTTGACCATTGAGAACTTCAAACTTATATATCGCATCTTCTAATGTCTAACAAGCGTGAATGTAAAGATGCATTAAATGTACTCTATGTAATATTTAATGTTAATCTCATTTTTAAGCAACCTTTCAATAACCGACAATACTCAACAATCATAGGTTAGAAAATGTTTTACTCAAAAAAAGAAAAATAAAAGTGAATGTTGTAGTAATAGATATTTGGATTAAAGTTGACACAAACTTGTGTCAAGATGATTGTTAAACTAAATTTTAGTTTGTATCGTAAAAGATATTGATATTGACATATGCTTGCATGGATCATCTTCGTATACAAAAGATAAAAACATTCTCAACAATACAAAATAAACTTAAAGAATATTTTTGTTATGATACAACATAAGTTTAAAATTTTTGTTTATCTATATTATTGTGAAAAGTTCTTAATTAAAGTTTTTGGATTGTTAAGCTTTGTTCTAATACTTTTAATATTGATTTGAATAATATCACATTTCCTTTACTTCTACTTTTTTATAGAAATTTTTTTTTAATATATATTTAAATAAATGCACGCCTCCTACCAACTTTTGGTAAGGGTGTTGCAAAAGCATTCATCAATTCTACGGACAAAAAACTCATTCATAAAGCGCTAGCCACTCTCAAAAATATTTAACACAAAAGTGTCAAAGAAAGGAGAACAAAAATATTTTCTTTGCCACAAAAGTGTCAAAGAAAGGAGAACAAGCATTCATGTCAACAACACCACCCAAAACATCCAATACAATTTGTTACATGAAGTGCACCAAGCAAGAGAACTTATAGGCTTGCAAAATGACAACTTGGCTCAACACTACAGAGTTCAAAACAATCCAATTGAGCAAATACATGCTAAACTAAAACCACAGCAATTGGCGACCTCTAAAGATAACTTGGCACTTCACCACATTGACCAGCAGAGTTTGCCTCCCTCAAAAATGCAAGAATTACCTCACATTTACCATCATGATTTGGCTCCTCTCTCGGATATACTAGAATTCTCACCAAATTACATTATCCAGGAGATGTTACAAGATCTTCAAACTCAGCAATGGGTTCCTCCACTATCTTCAAAAATCAGCGATTTCCTCACATAATTGACCATTATATGGCTGGGCTTCAAGTCCAGATCAACTGTTACCCCAGCTCTTTGATAATAGTTTAATCCTCTGCTCTTTTTTTTTTCTATTTTGGCAACTATCAATAAAATTAGGAGTTTTTGTTAATTCGTTATAAAATAAACTACGATTTTTTTTTCCGGATAAAACGAGATGAGTTATGGTTGAGCAGATTCGGCACCTCATCAAGAATAAGATGCCATTTTCTAGTTAAAGTTGATAGTTCCGCGCTGAACTCTAGTTTGAGCAGATAATGATAATCAAGAGCACTAATATGAGCTTCAAATAATAAGTATAAGAAAAAAAATTTGTACAAGGACAATATCTATCTCCCAGGCTGTCAAGGCAAAGGCACAGGGAGTTCCCATTTGGAAAATTGAACCAAGTTTCTGTTTACAATTGATCCATTGTGCAACCAAAATGTTTCAGCTGAGTGGTGAAATTGCCTCACTTTCCTCTGCAATTCCCACATAATTCCACGCATTGCCGAACAAGGTTCTGAATCCGGAGCATACACCCACCAGCACCTAACTTGTCGACCACGAGCTATTATTCTTTCTATTTCTTCATCTGCAATAATCAAAACAAATAAATTAGATTTCAAGCTTAAAATACCTAAGAGCAAGGGTATTGTGTGTGGAACTGGAAGCTGAATTTCCACCTGGTATAGATTCCAGGTACTGCAATAGTTCAGGACCTATTCGACTAGATGGCCATTTTATTGATATCTGACTGTAATCAATGACATTCTGGAATGGCAATTCTGTTTGATCTGATAATATAACCGGAACACATTCCTGTCAAATAAAATATGGTTATGGATTGTCTCGTCAAGAGAGATACACATAAGGAGGGGGAGCATTAATTACCACAAAAAAGGATTCATAAAACCGAAGTGTCCAAGATGACTCTCCGCGTGGGGCGAGGCAGAACTTTGAATTGCGTAGGTGTTCAAAATATTCTTTCCTTGCCAGCTTGTCAGGTCCACTGAATTTTAAATCTGGACATTCCAACTGTTTATACCATCAATACTGCTTAATATATATTTTTTACCATGGCAAAGATTCATTTTAAACTCTGAACAAGCACAAGCACTATCTTAATCCATCCAGTTACTAGAGAGTATTAACAGAAATGAGAGCATATCTACAATGACATATAAAGGATAGCAGCAGTTAATTTTTTCCTTTACGAATATTATGTTGAAAAAAAATTGTTTGACATACAACTAAAACATATACACAATCAGCAAAAATAAACCAATAATTTTGCAAAATTAAATAGGAATGAAGTTCTTTCAAAATCTAATGATTGAATCGACATGAGGATTGGATCCATGCAGATGATAATCAGAATTTGTCAGCCACTACAAGGTTTGAATTAGCATCACATTCACTGATTTTGTAATTTAGTAGAATTCAAAAATGAAAACAAGAAATCCCAAGAGACAATCTGACAAACAATGATCGCAAAATTTCACCAAGAGAACCAACCAAGCACAGATGACATACCTTCTCTGGAAACTGCTTTGCAAGCTCTATAAGCTTAAGCCGACCAGCTTTTCCTTGTGCACGTCCTAAATAATTAGCTAAGTACTTTCTTTTATGCAGAGGCAGAGGCTGGACCACGGTGGCCCCAGTTTTAGTCATACCATCATCAACATTACCTGGAATGATTATATCTTTCCATGTATTAAAGGCACTCGTATCTCTCTTATCAGTCCGATCCCCCTACATTGGCATGCCAAAGAATGAACTTTTAGCTCAAGGAACCTCTCGTATTAAATTAATGGAACATGTTATGAATAGAAATCGAAATTTATTAACTAAAGTAGGAGATAATATTTCCGATTCAATCATAACTTTTTTTTAAATTACTCTGATTTTTATTACTATTATAATAAGAATATACAGTAACAAATCAATTATAATATAACTTTTTCTAAACCAATTGCGCATATTTGAATTACTATTTATATCTTGAAAAGATATCATCACTAATCAATTATTAGTTATTAAAGAGCTATTATATAGTTTTAATACTAATATTATATCATTATATGATAAAAACAGTTAATCACTGGAAAATTATATAATTTCTAAAAAACACTATTTTAACACTAAAAGTATACAACAGGAAAAAAAAAATACTTAATGCACATTAGAATGAGAAAAAAAAAATTATATCAAAATATTATATTATAGTTACACAAAAGCTTGCAAAATACATTGCATTACAACAATCAAGGCTATATGACATGGAGATCTAAATGGTGAATCACCGAGCTATTTTTTGCATACCAAGATTCAGGTGCAGTGAAATATTATTTCAAATATATCTTATATATGATATATAATTTTCAGTGTAAATAATTTAAACTAGAAATAGATAAATTGTTGAATCGCATCGGTGATATGAGATTGCATAAATGCATTCATGTATTGTGAGATACAAAGTCATTTAAGATTAATCTTGTAATAAGAATAGTGAAGAGATTTTGATAACTAGGATAACAATACATATTAAAGTAGTAGGTTTTAAAATGAAAAATCGATGTTTGTTAAATCTGACAACACAAATATTAAAAGAGAGAAAAATAAGTAATGCTCTCTGAATACGCCACAAGAACATAGATATAGAGATGCGCCAGCTAATGCATGAGAGCTTCCTCATGTTTGAAGTCCTCTCTTCTATATTTGAAAAAAAGCACAGAAGAATATACAATATCCAAAAATCACAAATTGAATCGCTCATAAAGATACAGGACCAGAAATACCATGTATCCATACATCAGAGCCTTGTACAAATGAGACACAACTCTATTCTCACAAGGTTTACTGATCTGAATGCCTCCCCTCTACCTTAGTATCCTCCTATTTATGGATATGATCGGCCTGGCCCATGACATCCCTAACTAATCCTTTTTCCTAAAGATAAGGGTAAGGATAAATAATAAAAAGTATAAAGATACAAAAGGATAACTAGCTAATTCCTATTTTTCTAGACAAAGATTAATAAAAAGATAGCTAACCAATTCTACTTTTCTGGTCAAGGACAAAATAAAAGAATAATTAAAGTATACCTGGAAACTCACAATCTAGCAAGTATGGGAGACCCAAGCAAGCAAATGCAAAACACGGAACAGGGAGATGTATGTGCATGTTAATAAATATAGTTTTTTGTATATGCATATTCTTTGAAATTGATTTCGGATCCTCATATTGCTTTCTTTTATCACCTTCTAATCCTCGAGTTCAATGTTAATGTTGGTTTCAGGGACGTTATTCAGTATTCATTCACCAAACTAAACACCCTCTTAACAGGTTAAGCTTTTAAGCAATGCCCCACTGGTATAGAAAAATTAGACAGAATTTGTGGGTCATTTCTTCTGAGGATGCATCTAGCCTTGTACACAACCCAAATAAAACATGAACACGTTGAAAAATCAAGTACTGTTCCCACAAAACAGGATGTTCTTTCAGCTTTACTTGTTCTTGAAACTTGATCATTCCAAAACTTATTATTTTCATAATTACCATCACCAAGAAATTTACAATGCAATACTCTAAAACCAAATTCTTCATGTCTTTCATGTATTCAGTCAGGACTGCGAAAAAAAAAAAAAAATTTACTTAGCAAAAGTAGGTTCCCAGCTCCTGAGATTTTATAACTTCTTGTCCAAGTAGATTAAAAAAGGAAAGGCAAAACCACCAACAAGAAAATGATGAAAAAACACACTCATTTAATTCCCTATCTAGTAATCCTCATATGATTCTTTCTCCAAAAATAGAGCAGAAGGTAGTTAATAAATTATTTCATATGAACAGTTCAGCATTGCCATATCCATGTCAATTCGTGTATTCACTACTTTATTCTAAAGCTTGTTTCAGCCTTACACACAATTTCATCCCCATAATTGCTAAGACACAGTCCATTACAATAAACAAGCAGCTAGGTTCACAAACCAAATCTTCGCAGTTCTGATTTGCAAACAAAACAAATAAACATCAAGAATAAGCAAAAAGAGTTCACCTCCGGGGTAAGAATAATAGAGCGATTTATATACGTTGCCCATGATTTGAACAAGTGAGCACCAGCTCCACTGACCACAACACAAAAGACACATCAATTAGCTACAATGTGCAATGTGTTTTTTCTTTTCTTTTCATAATACAAGAAAGAACCTGCTAACCATTGTCTTAAGGAATTAAAAGGAGAAAGGTTTTATTAAAAATCATACGGGAGCGCATTGAAAAACCCTGACACAGTACAATTTTCTCCATCCCAATAAAAAAAAACTTTCCACTTTCAACTTCTTAATCAGTTCCCCAACTACACTAGCTAGCATTTTCCTACAAGAAAAAAAATAACCCTTTTTACCTGGGGAAAACAAAAATGTGGTTGCGGCCACCAGATAAGCGAAAATACGGCATTTGGCTTATGACCTGCGAGAAGTTCAGTTAAAACAAAGTAATTGCAATTCCAATTGATGGAATCAAATTAAGACAAAATTCAGAATGAATTACTTGGACATAGGTGTGGTTAATTTCTTTGTCGTTAAGGCCACCCATCATGCGCGCACATTTAACATACGACGGCACAAAGAACAGATCCGCTTCCTCCTTCTTCCGCGTCCGTTGCTTCGATTGCAGAAGAAACTTATGTATTTTCACCTACAAATTAATCAACCATTGAGTTATTTATACCTTAATTAAGAAAATTGGGAATTGAATTAGTTAATTGATTAATTAATTACCTGAGTGCCCCACTGACCTTTGAGGCAAGCTTCTTCCGTGACCTTACCGTCTCGGCCGTGCAAGAGTTCATTCAAGCCGTTGATTTCTTCAGGTTCGTAGATGTAGATCTTGAGCGAGAGCTGCGACTGCCCCCACTGCAACTGCGGGTGTGACACGTGGACGACGCCGGTGGATAGGGTGCAGGGAGAGAGGAGTCGCGTGAAGAAGAAGGTGGCAGTGACAAGGATGAGGGCTCCGATCTGGTGCGTGCGCGTGCAGAGAGGCTGGTGGTGGTGGTGCGGTGACATTGCTCTCCATTTGTTGGATGAGCTCATGGAAGATCTTGCGTGGAGTAGGGAAGAAGATTCGAGAAAGGGAAGAGTGTTAGGAAGTGGATAAACAAGGAACGACGTCGTCGAACATTCAGTGTACGTTCTTCAGGACTTCATGGAGATGGATTCAGCATTCCACTTCAATGAGAGGAAGAGATGAGAAGGGTTTCGCTCCCGCGAGATCTTTTACATTTCCCGATTTGATGATACCTCTTAGTTAAGGTTGGGTCTCTTTTGTTTTGTTTTGTTTTTCCTATTTTATTAATACTAAATTGTAAATTCTATTTTCTTCTGTAATTTTATTTGTTATTTTTTTAGTTGACCAATTTTTTCAAAATTAAATTTGTCATTAGTTATAAGACTGTTGCAAGACTCTGGTTCAAATGAGATTCAACACTTATTATATTATATAATATTAAAAATAATGTCATAATTTAATAACATAAACAAAAATAAAGAATAATCTTATAAATTAAATTGTCAATGAATATCTTTTTAAGAATCAAACTATCTAGATGCCCTAGATTATCTCATTGGAAAGTTTGACAACAAATATATATAAATTTAAATTAATATCCAAATCAATTATAAATGCTTTTAATATATTTTGTATTCATCAAAGTTAAAGTTTTTACATATAAGAATCTTCTAAGAGTTCTTATAATGTGATAAATGATATAATAATATGTTTAATTATAAAATATTAAGCAGTTAACTTAAACATAATCAAAGTCGCATCGATTTACTTTCTATATTCATATATAATATATAATTGGTAAAAATCAATTTGCTAACATATTATCTTTAGCATTACAAAAAGCGTCCACAACGTTTTCTTAGAAGCCTCCCCTTTTCTAATTCTTAATACTAATATTACTTCCAAAAACTATACTTTATCAACAATAATCATATCCTAACACATTTATATAATTTATGTAATTGTACCAGAAAACTAAATGAACTTTCAAAAAGAATGGTCAACCTAATGTATTTTATAACAAATTTAATGCAGAACATCATTCCACTTAGCTATCTGTAATTACAAAAACAAATGTAAAAGAACAACCATAATGAAACTAAACTTTGGAACATAATAATGATCATATATTGAAATTGAAGTGAATTTATTTATTATTAATTTATCTATTTGATCATAGTAAATCAAATTCATTTTGAGTTGTGTATTGTATAATAAATGGCTACTTAACGACCAATAGAGATTCATAATTGTTTTAAAGTAGATTCATCCGTAGGTTCAATAGAAAGATAATCCGTGACAATGTTCAACAATCGAGTCTAGGAATTTCTCTTCCCAAACTCCTTCAATTGCCATATGAAAAATGATTTGTATCATAATTGTTCTTATAAAGACTCCTACAATTTTGTAAAATCACAATATCAAGTTTACACTCATAAAAAACGCACACAATATAATGTAATATAAAAAACACACTCAATATAATATAATATAATGTTTTATATTATAATGATAATGGTAAAGATTCAAGCAAAATCATAGTTTTACTTGGAAAGGAGTGACTACATCAACGTTTTCAATTTTCCAAGACAGCAACAATGTTGTAAAATTCTCATCGCGAAGACTCAAAGAATATTAATTTATCATATATAGAAATTCCCTTTACTGACGAATCATCAACTAGAGCAATGAAAATTATCGCCACCGCCTTGCAAGTATTACTTAAGTCGTACCCAAATCCAAAAGAATAGTAAGGATTAAACCTGTTAAGATCAATTGAAAATCTACATTCTCTAACTTCAAATATGACAAGATCCTGGTTCATCCATAACATGTGACTCATGATTTTCTAACAAACAAGGCAAAGAACACGGACTCACAGTAGTAGAATTATCTTCACAAAGATATTTAATAAGAAAAATTGAGTCTTTGCATGATCTTTACAGATGAAGTTTTATAAAGATAGGGTTTGATATTAAAGACTGAAACTATTTGTTTACTCACCTCGATCTTAATAAAGATATGACTGGAAGCCAAGATAAATTTTCCATCATTACATTGTTAGATATAGTTACTTCTTTCATATTGCATGACAAGAATGTCCCAAGAACTTTTAATAAAGATATGACTTGGAAGACTTCTTCATTCACTTCTGTCATTTATTGTACAAAATTTAACATTCCACGACAAATCATGGAGCAATGAAAATTATCGTCACCAGCTTGTAAGTATTACTTAGGTCGTACCCAAATCCAAAAAAATAGTAAGGATTAAACCTAACCATTAACCTCAAAGTTAAATCTTAATTCATTTTGTTGATGATAAAGTTATTGTAAAATTTTTATATAGTTGTTTTGATGAAATAAATACATGTACTCAATAGAGTTTTATTATTTTCATGTTTGTTAGTCTATTATAAATACATTAAACATGAAAATAATAAAACTCTATTGAGTACATGTATTTATTTCATCAAAACACAACTATATAAAAGGGAATTTCTACATGTGATCAATTAATAAATGTTTATTTGAGTCTTCGGGATAAGAATTTTATAACATTGTTGTTGTCTCAAGAGATTGAAAGAGTTAACGTAAGTCACTATTTTCCAAGTAAGACTGTGATTTTGCTTCAATCTTTACCATTATCATTGTAATATAAAACATTATATTACATTATATTGTGTGCATTTTTTATATTACATTATATTGAGTGCGTTTTTTATATTACATTATATTGTGTGCGTTTTTTATATTATATTATATTGTGTGCGTTTTTTATGCATGTATACCTGATATTGTGATTTTACAAAATTGCCTGAGTCTTTATAGGTACAATTATGATACAAATTATTTTTTCATGGCAATTAAAGGAGTTCGGGAATAGAAATTCCTGGACTCTATTGTTGAACATTGTCGCGGAAGATCTTCCTATATTGAACTCATGGATGCATCTGATTTAGAACCATTGCGAATCTCTACGTGTGGTCGTTACAGAGTCATCTATTATACAACACCTAAACTCGAAATGAATTTGATTTACTATGATAGAAGAGATAGACACGATTATGTTCCAAGTTTAATTTCGTTATAGGTGTTCTTTTACAGTTATTTTTGTAATTGTAGAGGAATAATGCACTATTCTCAAGATGTTCTACATTTTGCATCTCATATTCTATTGTATATTATTGTATTAAAAAGATGTTAATTATCTTGGTGTATTTACTCTACCCATCAATTTTGTGTTTCACCATGATGGAGATTTGTTACAAAATGCATTATGTTGACCAACCTTTTTGAAAGTTCATTTAGTTTTTCTGGTAGGTTGTAGGTTGTATACATGTGTTAGGATATGATTATTCTTATCAAGTGTAGCTCTGATAGGTAGTATTAGTGTTGAGAATTAGGAAAGTGGGGCTTCTAATACAACTGGTGCCTAATTCAATTATGTTGAGTATAAATTCCAATGTTAGTATAGTAAAGTAAAGTGATGTTAGATATGATTGTTGGTGGTCTTAGAGTTTCTTACTTATTAGAGGAGGTTTTGTTGCAAAATACATTCTACTTGTTATATCTTGTGATAGTTCTCTTTGTTTGTTGGAGCAAAATCATTTGTTCTTTGGTGTTGTGCAGGTTTTCTTTCAAGATTGTTTGGACTCCTTTTAGTATATGTAGAAGGTAGTGAACCTGAATCCCTCCCTCAGTCCTACAAAGTTAGCCATGCCCTTTGGAATTATTTGTGAATATTCACTTCAGGGCCTACTAAGAAAAACAACACCAATTGAATAAAATAATCAAACCTCATATTAGAGGTTTCATAGTTCACACAAGGATAGAAACCAGACTTGAAATTCATGAAAATTAGAAGCAAATGTTGAGATGGAGAAATGAGCTGTTGAGAACTTGGTTTGACCTGCATCCTACAGAGCAAGTAACCCAACATATTATCACCATTAAGAACGAAACTAATCAAGCAATCAATAAAAACTACTCCATCTTCCACAACTAGATTGCTCGTGTTTCATGACAAATCATCTATCTACACACCCTTGGCTTAAGCCATGTTTGGATTGAAGTAGATGGGCATTTCAATGTTAACAAATTTCTACACAAAAAACCCCTCAATAAACACATGAAACGTTTCAATTCCAAAACATTTGCCCAAAACAGAGAATAAAGACACGAAACACGTCACTAGAAAGGGCACGAATCGGCCAGAAGGACTAAACACAAAAGAGTCTCCAGAGAGAACGAATAAACAAAAAAAAGAAACAAAAAAATGAACCGTGCGACAGTACGACGAGGCGCCAGACACGACGGTGAGACGGCACGAAGGGGCACCGGCAATACAAACAGATATGGTTAGGGTTCACGAGGACTCCAGGGTTTGGGTTCAGTTGAATGAGTTGAACAAAGTTCTTACATGAGCTTCAGGAAGAGTGCAAGGGGAACAAAAATTTTGTGTGAAATCATGAGATAGTTTGAAGAATTTCAGATAACGCGGGATTGACAAATTTAAAAGTGTAAGATTCAGTGTTAAATAAGTTCCGGTAATGAATTTTATAAATTTCGTGATGAAATTTGGTGCCAGTACAAGGGAGGAGTGCTACAAAATCAAAATCCGTGGGAAATTTATAACTTCCATGATAAAAATATATGAAAATATTTCATGGGAAATAATGGGCTTACCTTATTACCTTCTCTTTAGTTTGAGAGATGAGAATTGAACTTTTAGCAATAGTAAACTCTCCCTACTGGTGTAATTCTTATGTTTAATGTGAAGATTGACTTAGGCAAAGCAAAGGAAAAACCAATCCAATAAGTTTTTTCATCTATGCAAAAGAATCCTGGAAAATAACCTTTTTATCCATGAAAAAATACGTGGAAAATAATCCATGGATAATTAGACTTATTTTTGTACTGATCTTTAATTGAAACAAACACAATTGTGCTTATTTTTCTAGTCTCAAGAATTTTCTTATCTCGTTGTCATCATGAGTGACAAATTCATTTTCTTTTTCTTTGAATTAATATAGTTTTTTTTTTTCTTCAATTATGCGTCTTTAGCAACAGTTGTAAGTTACATTAAAGGTTTAGGGATTAAAAGATAGATTTAATATTTTTGTCCACGTTTCTTTAACATTTCTGCAAGATAAAATTTTCAAACAGATGTTCATAGTTAATGTAAAAAATATAATATTTTTTATCCTTGCATTATGCTTTTTACTCATTCTAAGAATCTTCAATTTTTTCATCGTGTACATTATTAGTCATAGGAATATTCCAGTTCTTGCATTTAACAAATTCTGCAAATAATTTCATTTTCTTTTTCTCGTCCAAAAAGTTCTCTACAAGACCAGTGGACGTTTTTTAGAAAAAAAAATAAATAAAAAAAGCCATTTTCGAAAATCTTAAATCTTTGTTTAGAAAAACTCTCAAGAAACAGCTCTAAATTAAAGAAAGTATGACTTGATTAAACCACAGAAGGAGTGGGGATTGATAATCATTGTCGTGTATGGTTGTAAACAAACTAAATCTCCGTTTATGAATTGCAATATAGGCCTAGGTCAATCCAACAAATATAAGTTGATTGAGTTAATTGAATTGGGGGTTTTTGAAATAATTGAAATTTAAAATAGAAAACACAAAACTGGAATGAAATTGGTACTGAAATGTAAATTGTTGTAAATGCAGTAAGATGAAAATGCAGAATTATGAAAGGCAAATGTAAGAACAGGAAGTGCAGTGATGTAAAACTGGAATTAAAACTTTAACTCTGAACGAAATTTGAAATGCAATAAAAGTACAGAATATTAAACTAAAGCGATAAAAGGAATTGAATAAACCATTGACTGAAATTGGGAAGAGCAGAAAATTAAATTAGCAATTAAAGATCAACCAATGAACGAAATTAACATTAAAAACAGAAAACTAAAACTGAATTCTAAAATTGGCAAAGAAACTGGAATTGAATGTATTGTAAGCAAATTGAGAGTGAATTAAACTCAAAACAGTAACTGAATTCAAAGAAATGCAAAATTGAAAAGTGTTATTAACAGAAACAATAACCGGAGAAATTCAATGTACCAAAAAAACTGAAACTGAAATAAGGAACGACACAGAAAACTGAGTTGATAAATTAAAAAGAAATTGTTGGAATGTAAATTGAATTATAACAATGTAGAAATGTATAGACTAAAACGTAAATGAAATTGGGAATATCAATACAAAACCGAAAGGAAGAAAACATAAAGCAAATTGAAATGAATTGTAAAAACAAAATTAACTATCAAAATAGAAGTGAAGAACTTGAATGTAAATTGAAGCTAGACATTATGAAAATTGCAGAATTATAAAAAGAGAATGTAATTGTAGAGTTGAAATGGGATGAAACAAGAATAACTGGAAAATAGAAATAAATAGAAAAACCTAATTAAATACTAAATTGGGAAAACTGTAAAACTGGATTGCAAATTGCAGTTGAAATGAAAATCAATGAGCACATGTGAATGGAACCATGATTCAATTATTAAAATTTGAAATGTATGAACATAATTGTAAAACTGGAATTAAAATTTTAAAACAATAAAGTAGAAAACTAAACTAAAAAATGTAAAGAAATATTTATCATTAACCGTGGGGTCAAATTCTCTTTATTTTTATATAAAAAAATCAAATCTAATTTCCCTATTTATGAAGAAATTATCCAATCAGTTTACACATTTAAAATCATCAAACTTTAATTACAATTTAAAAACTAAAAGAGAATAAGAGTAAAGCAAACTTAATCATACTCATGATAAACATTCTTTACTTTTAGAGATTAATTTTCTTCAAGAAATTGAAACGAAAATGGGTGTAGAATTGAAAAAGACATGAAACTAAAACAAAGTATCAAGAAGATGAATTACAAAAGAAAGGAGATAAAGAGAGAACTTGAAAAGTTAAAATTAGATAACTCCATTAAACTAGAAAACAGTCAATTAACAAAGTATTAACAAAATTGAAATCACTAAATCTAGAAGTTGAACTAGAGTGAGCTCACTTATCTCCAACATGCGAAATTACAAAAATGCTCCTAAAATCTACTAATTGTTGATTCAATTGATTTTATTGCAATATTATTGTGTGATTTATTTCTTTTAATATAGGACTCCATCTTGATAATCCATCCAAGTGTTTACATTCAAGCTCAGAAGTCACGAATCTACTATAACAAAGATCAAATCAAAAGGATATATCTATAGAAAAATGAATAAGTCAACAAAGATTTACGTAAATACAGTACTATAGCTTAAAAATATAGTATTTATACAAAATTTAATACAATTTTTATCTATAACAAAAAAATACAAATCTATAATTGTCAATATCTATTTTCGTTCGGGTAGAAAAGATTGTTTCCACTAATTTCTCAAAAAATTAGAAAATAATATTTTTTTTAGTTTAAATATTGAATTTTGTTTTAAAAAAAAGAAGGATGAAAAAATATTTTGTTTTATTTCTTATTTTTGTAAAATATATCAAAAAAATGTGATTTAAATTTTACATCTTTCTCATTTTAGGAAAACAAAAAATAATAAAATACAAAAATATAATTTTTTATGATTACTTTTATCTTGCTATTAGGT
>Ga0123340_1003707_pt1 | contig 14344 bp, 5 predicted proteins | sample SirMexnodulemix_FD_89961 | JGI IMG/M metagenome (GOLD analysis project Ga0123340, IMG submission 89961) | Root nodule microbial communities of legume samples collected from Mexico - Siratro Mexico nodule mix | ecosystem: Host-associated > Plants > Roots > Nodule | place: Mexico: Nepantla... | reverse complement strand
TTTTTTTTTTTAAAAAAAAAAAATATTTTTTTTTTTTTTTTTTTTTTAAAAATAAAAAAAATTTTTTTTTTTATAAAAAAATTTTTTTTTAAATTTTTTTTTTTTTTTTTTTGTAGTACTCCAACAACATTGCAAATATCATCATTACATGGATGACTAGACGCATCATCCTCTAATGTGTCCTATGAATCTTTATTTGCTATACATGTTGCATAGTCATCTTGACAAAAACAAGTTAGTTACACTAGTAAATCATTCATAATTAATGTAAATGATATTGATACATGTAACCTAACCTTTATGAAGAAGTTGGTAAATGTTGCACCTTATCGATTAAAAAATAAGAATTTTTCAATACTTGATAAATGTTGCATTCTTTACCATATTTCTTGACCACTCAACCTTTGTAGAGCACTTGATGTCACAATTCCACTTATTGCAAATACATCCTTATTCCTCCTATATTAATGATTTTGTGGTTCGAATTAAATGATTCTTGTTTTTAATTTTATATCATGGTAATAGTCTTACAACGTTCCAAACAAATTGGGCAAGGTATTTTTCTCATTGTCATCCAACCACTTGATATCACATATGCTGAAACTTCGTGGTTTATCTACACTAAAGTTACCTCCATCAAAAAATTTGTTTTAAGGAAGCATCATACGTTAGTACTCCATCGTCTCATAACATTTCCAATTTATTTAGAAGGGCTTGTAAATATACATCAAGATTCTCTTCTCATACCCATCAAGAATAATAAGACTTACATGTTAAGTTAGTCAAAGCATAATCACTTTCTCACAACCTCAATTAAACATTTTGTGGCTCTATAACAAAGTTAGACCAAATATTATTAAATTGTTTTCAAGCTTCAACATTTGATGAATGAGATAAGGAATCAACGTTTCTTTCATGAATGTGATTCCATTCACCATTTGTTTGCATTGACAAATATAATTGTTGAATACTTGGAATAAGTGAAAAGTATTACATACTTTAAGTGAAACTAGTTTCTCCTTACTTCGTCTACTAACATGTCTATATGGTTTGTGCATTACAAACTTTTCAACTTTGAATAATTTCTTTTTTCTTTTTGTACAACATGTAGTCTTTGTAGGCAACAATCAATTTTATACACTTAAACCCCAATTCAACCATTGATTTCTTTACTTGGTAAAATTTGGTAGCCAAACAATTATCAATTGACATTAGATTTTCCATGAATTGCATCCATTCGTTAAAGCAACGCTAAGGTAAACATATATAATTTCAAACTTAATTCTCTCAAGGAAACTGACAATATAAAATAATTTTCATATCCATCCCATAAATGAAATTCTACCATTGTAAATTTGATTTCTAGTCCAACAAAATTTATTACTAATTGATCACAATCATCAAATAATTTTTAGTTACCAAAGCTACTATAATACGATTGATCAACCTCAAACACAAGAGGAATTTGGAGAATTGATTCACCATGATTTGTCTAATGTTAATAATTATAGATAAAACTATTCACACAAGTAAACCTTCACTACAATTTATATTTCATATCTCCTACATTTATAATTTTTATTAGGACTCTTATCTTTTCCTATACAATATTATTTGAATTATGTTTCAAAGAAAATTAATAAAGTTCACGAATTTGAACAAGATATTGTGATTAGAATCTACCATATAATTCATCCACGTTACAACTTCCATGTCTACTACATTTTAAAACAACAACTTACAACACAATTATTTAACATATAAAACATAACAAACTAAAACATATATAGTTAACATAATTATTAAACTCTTACTTAAGAAATTCAAAAAGTATTAAACCAAGATATAACATAAAAAAAAATTACTAAACTTAAGAAATTCACACAATTCAACAATCCTTTCATGTATCAAATTAAGATAAATAAATTTCAATCTGGTCATTATGTTCAGAGCTAATTCTCTTGTACTACTACCTTTACCTACAAAATTAATATATTTAAATTTATACACTTAGAATTGAGTTTCAATAGTTCATATTCAATTATCTTTTAGTGCACTCTGTGTATATGTAGTTTAAGTATAATCATATCATTAGAATATTAATTTAGACTGAAATTTCATTTTTATGAGCATCAAAATGATACATTATTCACTTAAGCATGCACATTTAATCACTTAAGAGAACAGGGTTACAACTAATCATTTCCAAACAATGGTGACTTAAGTGTCCAAATTATCTCACTTAAGCGAGAGGGTTAAACCACCTAACTTACTTAAGGCAACAACTTAATAACCCTAAATTTTTGCAAAAAAAAAATGCACATGTGAGAAGTACAACGAAAAGTTTTACCTCTTTGATACAAATATGTGTTATGTGGGTGACAACTATAGTGTTAGTGAACAATACAAATCACTAAAGAAACATAAGACCAAACATAAGTTGACTGTTGGTAAAGTAAATATCCTCTCCCTTAAGTGTTCAACTACAATAAGAAGAATAAGCGGTGAAGTTACTATTTCTTCTCAATAATAATTATATTTTTTACTGAATTATTCTCACTTAAGCAAGATATATCTCATTCTTAAGTGAGACTTCAATATCACTTATACATCATGCTTAAGCATATTCTGTCAATATAGACACAAGCTTAAACCATAGTCACTTAAGCAATGTGTTAGCCACACTTAAGGAAACCAATTTTGTGTTGTGGGAAAATGAAAAAAAAAAAGTCATTTTCACTGGAACAGACTCAATTAAGCACAACTAGTTGGTCACTTTAGTGGTAGTAAAATGCAATAAATAATATTAAACTAGTCATATTATAAACCCAAGCTTGACTTCTTTAGGTTGGTAAATCATTCCACTCAAGCTTAAAGGGAGAACTCTTAGATGAATCTTGGATAAAATGTTGGAAGGATTATTAGATGAATTGTGATATTGATTTAACATAAGTCATGAAAAATAAAAAGGATTCAAGAATACAAATCAAGAAAATATTAAGAATTAGGAAGAATCTTGTGCTAATCAAACTTCATGAGATAAAAAAATATAGTGATCGGCTACTTGAGTCCTAATTTTAAAGATAAGAAACTTTAAGAAAATAACTCTTTACTCTCTTTGAAAATAAACTCTGAATCACACATATGCGCTGCATATTATGAGATAAACAAAGAAAGGAAGATCATTGTATTAATTTCTACTCAAAAATAAAAGCTCTAAGTTTTATTATCATTCAAGTTATTTTACATGAAGACATTTAACTCCTTATATATACACTAGGGCCAAATATTCTTTTGACCATAAAAAGGTAATCATGATAAAGATATTCTTAAGATAGTTAACTTATTCTTATCTTTAAACAAAGATACTCAAATTCAAGTTAAGTTAAAAGTAAGTTAAAAGTATGAATACAATATTAATATTCCTTTTTAAAATCACAATAGTTTTATTAGAAACCTACCAAGGAGTTAGATAAATCATACCATGCAATAATACACGCTCCATGACCATTAGATAGCATGCAACAAATGAGAGTTGAAATTAAAGCATCAGAAAGCTATTATTATAGTCATAAACACATTATGTGGTTTTGTTATTCACATGTTCACTATTGCTCTCGAACTTTAAAATTTTGTACATGGTATCAATATGCATCTCATGTTAGCAAGTTCTGGAGACCAACCATCTACTACATATGAAGGAGATCAAACCACTCATAAACCTTCAAGCTTTGACAATGAATCTACCTCTAACATCTATTATGAAGTTTTGATGCCTACAAGTTGAATAATCATTAGGAAAATTAGTATAGAGAAAAAAGGTCAAATATTTTTGTAGTTTATTTATTTTTGTTACTTTAATTTCTCAAAAATATTTTAAATATATTCTTTTAAACAATTATATTTATTTTTCATTAATGATATTGCGTCATAATTTTTATATTTCTTTTTAGACATACCATAAAGATACTATTTAACACATTTATATTTAATTTTATTCGAATCTCATTATATTTTAATATTTTTGGAGAATGATATAGAGTTCGGTCTTTTGAAGGTCGGCCTAGAGAGTTGGGCCATGGAGCTCGGTTGTCTGGAGATAGGTTTAGGGAGTTTGACTTAGTTAATCTTGTTGTGTTATAGTAGTTTGTATAATTAGACGTTTAATATTAATGGTAAGGTGTGTAAAAAATTGTTTTATAATAGGATTGGAGTACCCCTAAAATGTTCCTATTAATTTTATTCTTTGTAATTAGAAAAAAACTTAAAATAAATTTATACAAGTTTAAGCCTCCTCATTTAATTATAAGTAATTGATTATTTTAAATAAATTTACTCACTTAGTTATCAAAAGGTACTTAATTTTATGTGAATTTACTTATAAGCAAATTTATGTCCACTTAAACATTTTTCATTAATTTAATCGTTTAATTAAATTTATTTTAAACAAATTTATTATTTTTATGCTAACATATTTATGATTATTCATTTGTGACTAATATTTTGTCCATCACAAGTTATTGGTTTTTTTTTATTCATTTTGTGATAAAAATTTTAATAATGAAATATTTCTGACACAAGATTTCGTCACTAACACAATCAAAAGTTATTATATATTTATAAAATTAAAAGAATTATTATTTAGTAGTGTTCACCAGTACTACAAATTCATTTTTTTATTTGAAAGAAAAATATTTAACTAAAATTTAAAATTAAGTTTAAGGACCTTAAATTGCTCATATTATACATTTGATGACCAAAATTATCATTTACCCTAAAAGTAATTTATGTTTCGACAGTATCTTGCGAGTTGAAACTAAAAAAAAAAAAACCATTATTTTAAGCGTAATAGCACATTAACAGCTTGCAGTGTCTGATAACAGTGCACGTGTGAAGGGAATACTGTCGTCAAATCCGTACTAACCCTTTTCCTTCTTCTCTGCTTCCTTCACCACTTGTGACGCGCTTTTGTGAAACACAGAATATGCATCAAATTTCAAGTAGTCTCACATGGCCAATTTTAAAGTTCAACTAGAAAAGGAAATCGAAGTACAAATAATTTTTAATTTGGTGGCATCTAGGGTACGGTCTTTGACATGCCATATAATAATTCACTCTCTCGTATTCATTCTTGCCACACTCATTTAGCTTATGATATTTGTGATTAATTAAATCCATAATATATGTTCCTAAATTAAGAAAAATCTACGTTTGATGAAAGTTATGAGGAAACTTCATTAGGATTTAGCCATTTGTGGAACTAGCTGGACCTTATGAAATTTGCCTTTCTTCAATGGCTACCTACCATGCATGTGGGTTCTCAACATCGTCATGGTGAAAATTCTTTATTAGACTAACACTGGGTAGAGTTGAAGTCTTCAAACTTTAAAACGTGGAAGATTATGCTTGTTTTTAGTTGTTTAAAAATTAATGGAATCTTTGCTATTTTTTTTATCAGATAAAACCCCATTTGGCACATTTCATAAATATATTAGAAAATTGTATGGCTAACATTCTTGTTTCCATAAATGATGAACTAAAAGAAGAACTTATTCTTAGAGATTATTAAAAACTAACATTATCTTGTAAAGATTTAAAATATAATTAATCTTAGTATCATGCATGGACCAATGACACATTATTTTTTATGGAAAAGATAATGGAGCAACCATTTTATACTTTTAATCCATTAACATTTTGTTGTACATGAAAGTTTAGGGTGAGTTGGATCTTAAAAAGTTTATCAAGTCTAACACTGTTTAAAACTCAACTAGCGTTTATAAAGGAACTTGTATATTACTTATTAACAAAGTTTTCGCATTGATAATAAGACCTAAAGTAATGTCTTTATACAAGTTAAATTCTTATTAAAGTTTTATAATAGATAGTCCTAATTGTCTACGTGAATTAGGGTTAAATGATTTAAGGACAAGAAAATTTGACCAACTTTTAAATTTTAAGATTTACTGGTTGATATCGAGTGGAATATACTGTGGTCTAAGAGATTAATTTAGAATAGTGGCTAAAACATTGATAGTTAATATTATATACCAATTATTTTAACTTAATTAGTCATTAAATTTAATCATTATTTTTATTTTATAGTTATTTAATAACCAAAACTTAATTTTGTGGTTATTTTTGTCATAATTAACAACTATTTTATTTGGTAGCTAAAATTGATATGTAAATAGTTTTTTTCTTGTAGTGCAAATTAAAAATATATCCTAATATACAGTAAAAAATGTTTTGTCAATGTTAATCAAAAGATTCCCTTACACAATATGATAATTAGGAACCGAAGTTAGAAGTAAACATTGGAAGATGTTCAATCCTTTGTATTTATTGAAATAATGTAATGTTGTCTAGTTATTATATGTAAAATTTGATATTAGATGGAAAGTGTTGGAGATATTTTTTGGAAGATGTTCAATCTGTTGTATTTATTGAAATAATGTAATGTTGTCTAGCTGTTTCATGTAAAATTTGATATTAGATGGAAAGTGTTGTAGATATTTTTTAAATGTAAGGATTATTACTTTTTCAGAATTCATTCGAATGGTTGAAATATCACTTAAATGTTCCAATTCCTTCAATTTATGTTTTTTAAAATAAAAAACCAAAATAAAGTAAGAAGTATTCCAACTAATAAGACTAACCAAAAGATGTCTCAATCCAAATTAACTAAAATATAATAACTTGTGTAATAGTCAAGATTAAGTGAAAAATACTTTAACAAATATTGAGATAAGATATCGAGATAAAGATAAAGATTCCAATAACATAAGAGTTCAAGATTTCCAATTAAGTTTAATAAAAATTTTCTAACCAAGAGCATGTTGAAATATTATAATAGAGGTTGAATCCATAATATCATGCTCGAAAGTCGATGATATTTTAACAGATGTTATATTAAAGATGATCCTTACTATAATCAAAATGAAAATGTATTTTGGTCCAAATCAAATGTAATGTCGTAGTTAAAAGTAAGTTGACTAAGACTAAGAAAAAATTATCTAAAGTTGAGAAAACATACACTTATTAAAATTGAGTTAAAATTAGTTTGACGAGACTAAATTAAAATTATTGTGAGAAAGAACAAGTTAAAAATGTTTTGATAAAAGTTAGGTTAAAAGTATTTTAGCTAAAAGTATTTTAGCTAAAAGCATTCTTTTGACGGAAAATAGTTTAAAATAATTGTAACATGCGTACCGACTCTCTTCAAATCATGATCCAGCATAACAAGGTTCCATGGGTTGTTAATTTATATTTTTGTTTTATCAATGATTGGTGTGATAAGGTAAAAATGTATATTACTTTGGCATCTCATCATTTGATTACGCGAACAATAACCCACTTTTAACTTCCGATGGAACATCTATCTTTTAATTTGATGATTAGTGAGTGAAATTAAAAGTCCTTAATCATTCTTTTCAACTCTCCATATAAAAGTCTAAAACAGGTCAATTTCCTTCGAACAAAAGGCAACAGATTCCTCGATTCCTTGTGTTTGAAAACCGATCATACGACAAAAGCTACAATGCTAAAAAGGCAATAAATAGTTCATCTCCCATCACATTCCAAACCTTAGATCGACACACTCACAATTTCACATACCAAACAAAAGATTGTGGACGCTGAAAGCAAACCTAAACTTTATTTTTTGTGCTTCTTTCCTTCACGTCGTGGACTATATTACCAAAACAAAAGAAAACGTGTAGCCATTATTATGCTGCCGAAGTCCTTGACCATAAGTGTTAATGCATGGTAGTGGCATTTTGATAATGAAAAAAAAAAAAAAAAAAAAAAACTTTTTGTAGCATAGTGCACTTTCTCTTTCCTAACTGGCCCGTACCGACTAAGAGACCTTCCGTACTCAGAAACCCTAGAAAACGACAAGCAAATAAATTGTGGGGTCAAATGATTTGGATAGCATGCATGCATTCATTGCCCTAGAAGTGACCTCACCCAAGAGCCATGCATATATGCATGCATTTGGGAGTTGAAAGAGATAATAGGAAAGTGTCTAGTGTCATCTCATTCTTATAAACTAAACAAATGATATGGTGAAACAATTGTGAAGAGATTGTGATGGGGCAAGATGAGGTATGGGCGAAAGTACACTCAATGATTTTATATTTGGAAGGTTGTTGGGTCAGGGGAATGAGGAGGAAAAATCCATGTGGGGAGGGGGGTGTTGAATTCATGAAATATATTCTTAAAATTTAAGATGGGTATATTAAATATCAAATTCCCTGTTTTGCTACAGGGAATGGATATAGAGTGAAACTTCCAAGAAAAAAATGTGGTAGCAGTGGGTAGTGTCAAATCAACAACCATATCCATAGTGACAGCCAGTGTTTGATAGCTGTTTTTTATATCATGCAATAATATATGTCTTATGGGGTCAACAACACCAACTTCATCTTCAATCTTCATCCACTGCCTTTAAGTGACCTTCGTATGCTACTTCGTACTACACCACACAATCCATTTGTTTATTTATTTTGAAATTATATCATCATCTTATGGTAGAAAATAGTGAGAGAGAAAGATTAGAAAACAATTAAAAGTTATTTTTGTTAGCGAAATTGCATTTTTGCAATTAAAAATGAATACAAAAGATTTATTTTTTCTAAAACTACACGACCTTAAGAAATTAACCTTTTAACTTTAAAATTTTGTTTTTTAAATTTAAGATGGATTTGTTATTTTTGTCATACATCCTTAAATAATAAGGACTTTCCCTTTTCCATATTCTCATCCTTTTTTTTTTTTTCCATTTGTCTTGAAATAATAGTGAGCATAGATACAAAAGGATGAAAAGACAAGATGATGCAAGGACATGATTTAATTCGAACTATCATCATATATGCTATTTTGGCAAAAATAAATAAATAAATCATGCACAGACAAGTCCCATTTCATCTTTTGGCATTTTTCTAGTGAACTATCGTTACTATCAGTATTTGAGCTTAAAATAGTCCCAGTTGAGTTCCACTTTCAGTTAAACAGATAATGACTGATCACAACAAAATCATAATGGGGTAAGGAATTTTGGTGGGAAAGATACGATTTAATTAGATTTAAGGTTGTTCAATTGGAATTTTGCTTCACGGGGAAGGGGGGAATGGATTCAAGAATATAATAAGTATTGAGAATTTGTTTGATGAGATGGTGGGGATGGGGTAAGTCCATGCACTGCAATAGTGCAACCTACAATTGTTTTGAACTTGTAGACAATTCTTTGTAAGTGTTTAACATGAAGGATGCTGGTTTTTGGGATGAAAGAGAGGATTAGAAGAGAATAATACATCCTTAGCCTAAAATGAGAAATGAGTCACCATGGAGAGATTGGATTTGATACACATGAATATTCTGTGTCAAGTAGATTAATTCTATGAGGACTAGTTTAAACTTTTAAGGATGTTATGAAACTATGTTTTTAAGAAGTAGTGTAAAATAACCAACTTCCAATCTCTCAATCATCAAAATGGGCTTTGAAAAAACATCAAAATTACTATTTACTCACAATTGATAAGTCTAGAGCGCAAAAACACTTCTATGTTTGCTAGCAAGTCCGTTAACGTACATAAAATTTAAATGCCAAACTTATACACTAATATTAAAAGCTAGCTATTACTTTTTATATAAGAATTTTTTGTAATTGACACGTAACTATTTAAGAATTATATTTTTATAAAATCTAACAGTGAATCAAATTAGGAAGAGTCAAAGTATAGTTCAAACTTGTTCGCAAAATCTAATTTCTTAAACTCGACCCTTCAAAAGTCACTTTGAAACAAATCAGATTGATAGAACAAAAAGGGCATGAACACCACTATTTTCAACCATAAACTTTATGGATTTATCTTGGTAGAAAAATGCATTACTTCTGAAGATTTTACATACCATCGAAGGATGAAACTTACGGACAAATGTAGTGAGTTACGTTCAGTCGTTGGCCCATGATAGGCAATCATATATGATTTAATATCTAGATTAAATATCAGAGAAAAATCTTTGTGGTCGTTACACTACATAAAGGTACAATAATAATAAATATGTACTGTCCCCAGTCTCCACAATGAGTGAATTGAAAGAACAGAACTTTCTTTTTCCTTTTGGAAGGTATCAGATATCAATGTTTTTACACTACTTATTATTTGGGGGAGGGAGGGATCCAATGGCTCAGAATATCCCTACAAAGGTTAGACATCGTTTTCCTATTGGGATAAGGAACTCAGTTCCCTCCATAATAAACTGGCGGCATTTAATGTGAAGCTTCGGTAAATGTACTCAAGGAACTTATAAGAGACTCGTACACCCGTATTCCGTTCATGAACACGGTATCTTTTAAGTGCTGCAAATGACAGTAAAGGGAGTTAAAAATATGTATATACTAGAGTAGTAGAGTTCATGTGGAATGAAATGACGAATGCAGAACAACGAAGAATTGAAAGAATGATTTAAACCTCGTTGTGATCATGAAGCAAGATGGGAGTATTTTTCATTGGGGAGAAACCAAGTACAGGAATTCCTTTCTGCCTGAGGAATCGCGCATCAGTTGTAGATCCAAGTATTTCAGGATTCGAAAGTTTCTCTCCAACAGATGTGATTGCTTGCTTGAAAACTGACCACCATGGATTGGAATCATTAGTTGCAGTCATTAACGGGCGTCCCAGGTAGTCTCTGATGGGTCCTTTCTCAATAATCTTCCAAATTTGGTTGCACAAAAAGCAAGACAAAAATAAATTACCGTCAAGAAATTAATGGCAAAGAAAATGGAGTTATGTTTCAACAACTGAGAACCAAGTGGCAATATAAAGGAATAGAATAAAACTACGTAGCATAAAGAAAAAGCTTACAACCTCTTGTACTATTCATGGTGTTCATTCTTCAATACTAAATGCCACTACAGAGTGGCTAAAGCAAGAAAATCCTATAGTAGCACAGAGAGTAAACGTGATGACAACAATTCTAAAGTTTAGACACCTTAGTATGTGTTTTGGTACTTGCTGTATAGTATTCCCAGCAACATTTCAATTTGCAGAGTTCTGGAACAACTTGAAGCTCATTTTGATTTATGCGGCCTCACCTCTTCAATGGCTCTGACATATTATTCTATTGTAACTGTTTTTCTATTATAGAAAAGTCTTCAGTATACAAGAACATAAGTTCATGGACAGTTTATTTCAAAAACATTTGTTAGGGGCTAAGTGTTAGGATCCATTTGCAAGGCCTTGGACTGTCCAACTATATACCTAGCTTTTGTGATAAAGCATGGGCTTTGGATTATCAGACTACAGTGGCTGGCTCTTGTAGTGTGGTTCTTCCAACATTTTTATTAACTGGTATAAGAGTTTTGCACAATGCGTATTAATTGTAAACAAGCGATGCCACAGTACAATGCTCATTCGAGACTAGTCAAAGGGTTAGGCACATAGCTAACTTAAGCTGTAACTATGAGATGGGACGATAAGACCCAATTGCAATATGGGACTTCCCCTACATTAGAAGTATGGGAGTGGGATTTATACATAAAGCCTTGGACTCTACAACTATAATAGGTAGCTTTTATGATGGAACTCTCTTATGGTTCTTATCATTGAGTTTTATAGTTGATACATCCAAATGAAAATATAAAATCTACCAGAGGATACCATATATCTAATAGAAACAAGGCCCCTTGTCTATACTTTGTTACCATTCATCATGAAGTTAGTGGGCCCTATCTTATGAGGGATCCTTGTATAGCCTTTAAGACCTCTACGGCAAAAATCACCACAGAAAATGAGGATTTCATACATTGAATGTAATTCCATTGGCACAAGAACTCCAAATCTAGTTCATATCTACAATATCCCTTTCCATCGAATTAAAGAGTCTTCCAAGATACTGTGTTCACTTGCTTGTTAGCCTAAGATTTTTCTGGTTGCAGTTCCTTGTGACCCTTTCGTATGCATAACACAGTTCTTAATCACTAATCTTCAACTTTTAGTACATGTATTATCTTCCATTTTTTACCCAAGAGAATCATAATAAAGGAGTGCATTCTAGGATATGAACCAATGGAATTTTCCGTTCAGTAATCACTAGATGCCAAATTTTGAGCCTTAGATATTTTTCTCAAGGCTGACTTCTTGATATATAATAGCTCTAAAAAATAAAGAATTGAAATTGAAAAACTATATATTTATATTATGAAATTCTTTGGCAATTTTGTTATTTTATGACTTATGAAAGTGTTTTGGCACAGTTATTTTCTATCTTGTGTTTTATATATTTTTAATTCTAATTATTATTAGTACAGGTTGAAGTTAATGCATAGCAATCAATACTAAGCGATTATATATCAAAGATAGTGAACTGAATTAAGTATAGCATCCATGGCACCAACCTAGAAAGTCCAGTACCGTAAACATTGGTATGGGGAATGGCCCATACATAATGCCCTCAAATAACAAAGGGAGGAAGGAGCCATTTTCTAATGAGGAAGGGTACAAGTGTAATCAACACTAACTCCGAAAGAAGTCATGTATAAAGATAACAAGAGATAAAATGGAAAGATCTCTGTGATATTATGAACTTGTATAAGATTTAAGGAAAAGAAAACTATCGTAGAGATAGTGTTACTGAGAAAAAACTAGTAACAGAGAATATGAACCAACCACAATGAGGAAGAAGAAAGAGAATAAATCCATCCACATCTCCCCCATAACCGTAAAGGATCATATACTATTTTTCTCTCCAAATGTAGTTGAGAAGTGAGTTTGTTATTTTGATACTCTCACTCACCCTCCTTTCCGCATCACATGAATCTTTTGCCAACAGGTCCACTACCTCACTATCCCATGTGCAACTTCTTGTTTTTCCTCATTTGCCCTCTGCTCATCTCCACTCATGACAGAAGGTTAGTGTAATTATACTTTTTAAGGATTGAAATTTACATCTATATTGTTACCTCAGAAAATTTCCTCTCGCCACAATCTTTATTTAAAAATTATAAGGATTAGAAGATTTGGAAAAAACAAATATTCTAAATAATTATACTATTGAAACACATAACAGGGTTTGTGTTACATTAAGTTACAACTTATGAAGTACATATACGACACGGGGGACACGGTTAAACTGAAAATTATAAGGCACGGCAATATATATATATAGTTATGAATTTATTAAAATATATTAATATAGTTTATAATGTGAAAAAATGAAAAGAGAAACTTTTATAAAAAAATCTAACAAAAGATACAACTTCTACATTTCATCTTTATTGAAAAATACAACTTCTAATTCTAGTTCATCAAGAGATAAGTTGGCGATTTCAAAAATTTTATTATCATTCAATCAAAAGTTATCTCCTCCAATATCCCACAATTTAGTTTCCTCTTCTTTGTATTTTGAGGAATTTATTGAGAGAAGACGAAGATTACTATGAACATATACTAGACCTTCCGCCCTTTTAGGTATCATCTTATTTCTTTTCAAAAAATATATAAAAGAGTAAGTACTCCAATTCCTTTCACAACAAGAAGAAAAACATGGTTGTTCAAGTAGCTTAAAAGCTATTTTCTAAAGTATTGGTTCATGAGCTCCATGACAAATCCATCATGTTTTTGCATCCATTTTACCTCTATCTCTTGAAGAGTCAACATCCGCAAAATCTTCTCGTTAATTTGAAAAGTTTGCAAATTCTATATTTACTTCTCTCTTTACATTTGGATCATCAAAGTATCTTATAAAACATTTATTCCTTTTATGAGTAAGTTCGACATCGTGATGTGGAGCAAGTCTTTGTTAATCTTCACCTAACCACTATGAAGCTCTGACACATTGGTGAGTAGCCGTTTTCCCACGTCACCGACACTGACACGCGACGGAGGCGTGTACGACATGACACTGCGTTAGACACAGATTATTGGGCCGGACACAACCCTTGTTATCAATTGCGCCGAGAAGACACAACAGTGAAGCGAAAAAGACACGAATCGCATTAAATATGAAAACAAAACAGACAAATCTTCAAGTACCAAATATTCAAAAAACATATAACATTATATATGAAATCAAAACAGACAAATCTTCAAATATCATTCATAACTTATAAATTTGGTTAAGAATACCTAAAGAAATCGAAAAGAGAAGAAGCTTCCTGTAGAAGACCAAGAAACCAAGAAAAAGGAGAAGCTGTGGAAGAAGAATAAGATGTGGAAGAACGGAAAAGAAAGAATAAGTTGTAAGCTGTGTGTAGAAGTATATGGAAAGAAAGGATACGTAAACAAAAAGGTAAAGTTTTTTAATTATAATTAAATAATATTAAAACAATATTATAATATAA
>Ga0123340_1003706_pt1 | contig 14345 bp, 7 predicted proteins | sample SirMexnodulemix_FD_89961 | JGI IMG/M metagenome (GOLD analysis project Ga0123340, IMG submission 89961) | Root nodule microbial communities of legume samples collected from Mexico - Siratro Mexico nodule mix | ecosystem: Host-associated > Plants > Roots > Nodule | place: Mexico: Nepantla... | reverse complement strand
TTATCAAAGAAGTCATTGATGTCAATGCAGATGGAAATTGTGGATATCGTTGTATTGTTGCACTTTTGGGTATGGGTGAAGAATCATGGTCATTGGTTTGAATGGATTTGTACAAAGAACTTTGTGCTTGGCGTGATGAATATGCTGCCATTTTAGGTGGACTTGATCGAGTTGAGGAACTGAAGAAGTCATTGTTGGTTGAAGGATCGTCAACTGTAAGTACTTTTGTTTAAATTCATCATTTAAGTAATTTAGATATAGTATAATGATCATAATATGTCAATTTATGAACATGCAGGTTGGTGTGGACAAATGGATGACGATTCCAAACATGGGTTATTCCATTGCTAGTAGATATAATGTCATATTAGTTTGCTTATCACTAAAGAAGAACATAATCATCTTTCCCTTAAGAAGTACACCTCCAAATGTGGTACATTTGCATCGGATAATATGTATAGGTCATGTGTATGGGTCACATTTTGTCTAGGTACGTGCAATAATTAATTTTGAATAACAAAACCATTTTAAATAATGCAACGATTTGCAATAACACAACCATTTTTTCCCAGGTCATATTACAGGACGGTTGTCCTTTACTTACAGTGGACATGTTTTAGTTGAAGTATTGTTATGGAAACGCAAGATTGTGGTCATCATTTTACGTGGGTCGCTTGCAAAGTTTTACAAACATGTTATAAGCTAATCAGTTCCACATCAATCTTGGAGATGATTGATTATTGTAAAACTATTATTCGAAGTTATTCATGTTCATTTAAATATTATTTACTTCTTCTTATAAAAGGTTCTAAATAACAAGACATTAAATATTCCACATATTACGAATAAAAGATGTCCAAATAGGATCAAGTGCTATTCCACATAATACAACACGAAATATAAAAGATATTATAGTATCACGCACATTTAGTAATATAACATCAAATACAAATAACAATATGGGTCATGCCCTCCTGCCACACACTGCTCTCGAACGACGTGTATATACAACTCCCTCACGAGCACCTCGTCATAGTCGATATCCTCAAAAACACCACCGTTATATCGCAAAACAGTATCTGGAATCCTCTGCTCGTACCCAAACTGCCGCAATACACGATCTGGCATATCTCTGAATGTTCACCCCATACCGAATTAAACCCCGAAATAATGATATCGACTCAAATGGTCGAACTACTCGATGCGGCTGATATGGCATCCAGATAAGGTCACTATATGTCAACCGATCTAAATGGGCCTTGACTTCAACGTAGCTCGAAATATGACGTCTCACAACATACCGAGCTGCCTGTGGCATCGCCTCATCATATCTGGAATTCATAGTCTTTTTTCCTATAGAGTGAAAGTGCTTGTAAATCCATGCCTACATTTTTTTAAAATAAATCAAACTTAACTATTTTCAATAAACAAAGATATATAAAGTTAATTACATTGAAATAAATGAACAATAACATTTTACTTGAACAAAAGTAACGAAGTCAGCTAATTGTTTTGTATTACCAAGACATGCATCCCCTAATTGCTCATACTTGTATGCTAGAGCAGCTGCTCCCCAAGCCCATTGTCCACACATGTCAAGGTCTCTAAATAGTGAAAGGTAGTAGACAAAAATCCAACTCGCACTTTTATTTGCAAATATAGTGCACCCCAGCACATGCAATAAGAATGCTCTAGCAGCATACTCCCATAACCCATCAATGCAACACTGCTCGTATACCTCCCTCAACCAACTCATTCTTACTTGGGGACCTCGACTCTCTTTCAACTCTTCATTTGCTTTAGTTTTTGAAACTCCTAATAACTCTATTAGCAAGGCTTTTGCTTCATCATATGATAAAGCTTCATATGTCGGGAATTGTCCCACAATAGGAATATGAAGAATAGACGACACATCATCTAATGTGATTGTCATCTCTCCTACTGGCAGATGGAATGAGTTTGTATCTTTATGCCATCTCTCAACAAAGGTTGTAATTAAGCCTTTGTCAGCAACTTCATACCCAATACTGCATAGAGAGAGCAATCCCGAATTTTCCACAAAACCATACACTTGTGGATGAGGAATGCCAAATTTATTTAATTTTCTACCGTGGGAGATCAACTTCAGCTCTCCTCGTTCCTATACAAAACCATAAAACAATACAATTCATATTTATAATTGTTATGTACCAAATAAAATTTAAACCAACAAAACAATACAAAAAAGTTTAAATATTTTACCTCACCAGCCCACAGCCTATATGTAATATGATCAACATAACTAACCAAAACAGAAAGATCATAAGGACCTCCTGGGAACCCTACTACATCATCATAAGAAGGAACATTCTGAACAAGAGTAGGTCCAGCTCCATCACGCCTATCCCCTCACCTCACAGAGGTTGTCGATCTCTCTCAACCTTCAGGCTGAGATGAACCTCCTCTAGCTCTCGCCATAATCCTGAAATGAAGCATACATATAAACTTACAATTCACACAAATAAAAAGACATTCAAAATTTCAAGTCTCCTGCGATTTGTACAAACCATAAGCCATTCCAAAGTCCGAATGACTTACAATTTGTACAAACCATAAAACAGTATAAATGTTATACTGTTTTACGGTTTGTACAAACCGTAAGTCACTCGAAATTTCGAATGGCTTACGTTTTCTACAAACTGCAATACAGTTTAACAGTGAAAAAAAATGCCACCACCGTCGTCCTCCGCCACCAATCCACCATAACTACCTCTATAATGCAAAATTCAACTTACAAGGATGTTTACCTTCTTTTCAATTGCTTCAATGGGTGCTAAAAAAAATGTTGGAAGTGGAGGTTAGGACGTTGCGGAACGTGAAAACCATGAAACAAGGTACAGGACGTGAATGGAGAACCAACCCAACAACCAAGGTGCAATGAACGTCAACCATGAGTAAATCTGCAGTGGCAAAGTGGGGTACGAGCTCTGGCAGTGGAGGTGGAGGTGCAGCCGTCATCGATGAAGTTCGAATGGGGTGCAGAGGCATAGTGGAGGAAGAAAGAACGTGAAGGGTGTAAATGAAGGTGAAGGGTATTATAGGATACAAATATTTTACAAAAGGATTAAATGGTAAATTTGCTTGGACTATGGAGGTGCAGGAAGACGATATGGAGGTGCAGGAAGAAGCAATCTTCTTTTTATAGAGTTTGGATGGGCTTTCAAGTGAATGGGCTGGAGGCCCAACTTACTAGTGTGCTTTTATGAGACACTGTACATAGTATCCTTGTCGATGCTTGCTATGTGGTCATCTTGCTAATACCACATGTCCATTGATAATGGTTGAGTAAAGTGTATTGACCTTCTGGGGGCGTCATCTTGCTAATACCACGTGTTCAATAATTATGATTGAGTAAGGTGTATTAACCTTGTGAGGGTGTACCGGAGAATGCTCGATTGGCTGATGTGTCGATACTTGTTTAGTCGATCGATTTTTCAATTATATATTGATTAGAGTGATCGGTTTTCTCTATAGTACAATTTTATATTTCAGGAATTTAAAATTTATTCAATGATTCCTTTTAGAGGTGTTAAAAGTGAATAAATGTATTGTTTCGCCACGAAATTGTTAATTTCTAAAAGATTTAAATATATATTTAATTTGTTTCTAATTTTTCAAATTTTAATTTTTTAGTGAATAAAGTATTTAAATTACTATCAAATACAAACAATATTTAAATATTAAATAATATCTAATAATTAAGAAATATTAATCTTAATGGATGTTATTTTTTCATTAAAATTTTTTCAACTTATTCTGGCAAAGTTTTTTCTCCATTAACATTAGTTGAAATTGTTTTCCATTAATATGGATCACAATTAGTTAGATTTTTGAATGACTAAAATTTTCCTATATTTGATCACAAATAATATACTTAATGTTCAGTCAAAGGTTTATCGTTAGTATTAAAATAAATAAATAAAAAACATAACAAATTATAGGTAAGGGATAACATTGATGTCAATAATAATAATAATAAAATATTATAGACATCAATAACAAAAGTAACCTCAACCCACGCTGCAAAAATAAAATAAAAAAAAGTTTTCCCAACCTACCTAATATCAAATGAAAAATAACATTGATTTACAACAACTACAATCCTAATAATTTAAATAAAAAATAACTCATACAAACATAAATAGAAAACCTTAATCAACATAAACTAGAAACTATTAATTTTAATAATGTTTTTATCTTTTTGAAGTGAATGATATCTAATCAAAATTGAACTGAGAAGACAATTCAAAAAATTTTAAATTCTTACTTTTTGTTTAAGGTAAAATTTATAAATATCTAATTTTATATAATCTAATTACTCTTATACAATTCTATAATTTTAACAATTCTCTTCATATTATTGGAGAATCATTATACTATTAACTTGATGAAAGAGTTTAGTATGTAAGATATGATTAGAACCAATTTCACGGAACTATGGGGTTATTAAAAAGGTAAATCTTTGTATAATATTTATTATTTTTGTTAATTTGTTCTTTTATTGAGGGAGACAATCAGTTCACTCTCACATTTTATTGTTTAAATTATCTTGCATCAAGTGAAGTTTAACCACACTTCTCTCTCTCCACGCATTGGAAGTGTTTGCAGATACGTTTGAATCAATTCTTTGTCCAATTTTCGTCAAATCCAAAGTTTAAAACAAATTGTTATTTGGTTAGATTAGATTTTTTTAATATTTTAATTGATTATGAACATTCCAATCAAGTAGTTTTCATTTATTTATTTTCTTAGTTTTCTCTTTTACAAATATTAGGAGTGTTTCTAGATGGATATGGATAGATTAACTTCTTCCTCAAAGCCAAAGTTTAAAATAATATGAAGTTTTTTCTCCTTTTTATAGAAGCAAATGCACTTTAGTTTTATTTGGTCTCTTTCTGCATTGAATTGATGATCAACACTTTTAACATATTTTTCATTCTTTCCTTCTTTATTGTTTCTCCTAGTTTAAGCTAATTTTTCTCTCCCATCTTTGATTTCATAGATTTTGTCTCTGATTCTTTGGAAATAAATTGTCCTTGCCTGTTTAATCATCATTCTCTTTGTTAACTTGCACAGTTTTCTTAATCCTGTATTTTAAAATGGAAAATAATTATTGATTTTTAATTATCTTAGTTCATAATATTAACAACTACTACATATATACAATATTTAAGCATCAAATACAAATATTTTGTTTTGCTTATATTTCATGTAGGGGAATAATGATTGAAAATTAGAAAAGAGTTTCTTAAAATTCCAAAGCTAGAAAGAAGAGCAGGCTTTACAAAAACTTGCAGTCTCTTGTTGGCTAATACTTGGCTCCATGTTTTCACAGTTTCATTTCAACATTTTGTTCAAACAAAACATCACTTTCCCATATTTGCCTTCAATCAACCACCACTTTCTAACATACTAGAGCTTTTAAACATGTTCTTTTATTATCCCATAAATGCTACAATATCAGCTGTGCTCATCGATATTATCTATGATCATTTGGCTATAAAAATTAGGACAATGCCACTCCAACTTCATATTTTAAACATAATTATTATTTTAATTTCTGAAATTCTAGTATAAATTTTTATTTATATAACTGAATTTATATAAAATGTAATTATGAGATTTTTCATTTTCTTTTGATTTCACATTATTATAAATATAAACGTGTGAATTAATTAAGGATTAGGTAAAAAGTAAGACATAATTGATAAAGGTAATTAATATTCTTTTCAACTAAATATAGCAAGTAAAAGAAACTTATTTAGTATAACTATTTTAATTTATATTGAAAAGTTTCATTTACCATTCATTCATTCAACTATTATTAAAAATTATCCACTAACAACATTTCCAAAGTTACACGCTTCAATAGGAGAGTAAGACATTCTTTCCTTTCCTATTTTGTAATTTTCAAAATGAATTCTTATCAGAGTTACCTTAATGATTGCTTGTAACAAACAATTAATTAAATTATAAGAGACAATAAAATTTCCTTATGTAACTTTTTTTTTCCTCTCTTTCGTCAAGAACAGAGACGATGATTAAATGAATTATTTAAAACTGAATGGATGAGAAAACAGAGGAATCCCTTCCACATGTGCCGGCACATTTCTCTGTATTAATATTTTGCCCCGCCATTTTCATGCGCTCACTGTTACCAACGTTGCACTCTCACAGTAAAACTTCCTCTGTTTTCTGCTACCTCTGTTCTGTTCTGTTCTATTTTTGTTCTGTCTTCTAACCCATCTTTTCATCCATAATTTTGTTTTTCTTTCAATGAAGAGCGATTCCAATGACTCTGTCTCCCCTTATTCTCCCAAACCCAGAACCCATCTCGTAAGTTCTCGGTTCATGTCTCCAAAGTCAACCGGTTCGCCTGAACCTGGTTCAGGCTCCCCGCTCCGCCGGTTCAACCGGTTGGCGAGGAAAGACTCGGCCACTCTGGCGGATCACATTGGCAACGAGAGGCTCAAAGAGAGGGGAGAGTACCACCACCATCAGAATCAGAAACCCACAAACAGAACAGACTCTGTTTTCTCTCCCCTCACGAAACAGAGGAGCTGCAGGGAGTTCAGAAACAACACCAACTGCTTAGAAGAAAACGATCAAGATCGAGACGGTGTTGGTAAGACCGCAAAGAATGGTGTCTTCGGAAAATCTTCGGTGAAGAAATCTCATCTTGATCCTGCGAGACAGTCTCTGGATGAGAATACCTTTAAGGGAAACTTTCTCTGGGCTAAGAATTCAATTAATTCGGAATCGGAAAATACAAGTTTGGATTCTGTTCCTCTGCAAAGAACATTCAGTTTGAGGAAATTGGGTAGGGAGGTTTCTTCGAAGTACATGGCAGCATGTGGAAGAAGAGGAGAAGCTTCTGATTCAGAGCCTTTATCTTTTGATGATTCATGGATGATGAAGAAGTTGATGACACCGAAAGCGGTGAAGAGGGCTAATTCGCTTATTGGGTACATGAGTTCCAAGTCTCAGTGGGCGTTGTCCCCTGGAAGATCAGGATCATCACCTGTGTCTTTCGAAAGCAAGGACAAGCCATTGTCGTTTTCGAGCTTGAGGCCTCCACACAAGAGAGTGGAGAAGATTCTGGGCATGGGTTTTGATCTCTTTAGGACTAAAAAATCTTCTTCTACAAGTGAGATGGTTCATCCATTGCGGCTGCTTCATAACCGGTTGATCCAATGGCGGTTCGCAAATGCTAGAGCTCATACTGTGAATCACTCCATTTCTCTTCAGGCTGAGGTATTTGCTCACACTCCTGAATTTTGTACATAATCTGTTAGAGATGTTTGATTCAGTTCGTTTTGGAGAAACTGACTATATGTGTAACTTCATTAAAGAACTACTGAAAAAATACTATAGAGTTTGATAGTCATAGTGAGTTTCAAAACTTTTAATAGATAAACATGGTGGATTAATCAAATTATGGTGAATAATTTAAGATAGCTATTATAAATGTAAATAAACTTACTACCTTTTATACTTGAGAAAAAAACAGCAATACAATAAGCAACTATTTGTCCCATATTTAGGCAAATCAAAACATGCAAGAAACATATTTGTGTAATGTTTTGCTGATTCTTGTTTTATGAAATGGTTCTACGCTGATGTTTTGCTTTTGTGAATTGTAATGTTTAGAGCAATTTGATAAGTGCTTATGATGGTCTTACCAAGTTGCGGCATTCAGTGATGCAAAAGAAGATAGAGGTCGAGAGAGAAAAGCTCAAAATGAAGCTAAATTTTGTAGTGCATTCTCAAGTGAGTGTTGTAGTGTATCTCATTAATTTATATTGAATTGATTGCAAAGATTCTAATTAAGATATGTGTATTATTTTAGAGGTATAACTCTTTGTTCATTTGTGGGTTGGTAGATGAAGCTGTTGGAAACTTGGGCATGTCTAGAAAGGCAACATCTAGCTGCAATGACCACAATGAAAGAGTGTTTGTATTCTGTTATATGCAAAGTTCCTCTCTTGGAAGGGGCAAAGGTAAGTCCAACTAAAGACAATTAAGTCTTACCTACAACAAAACATGCATTTAGAGATTTTACTGTAAAAAAATTTACAGGTGGATATACAATTGCTATCCATTGCTCAGCGCTATGCATCTGACCTCACAGATTCCATCAAGTCAGTGTTATCTAGTTTTTCACCCTTGGTATGTTTGGTAACACTGAACTAGTCCTGATATTATATGGTGAAAACTTAAGATTGAAATTGAAGTTGAATTTTCTTTATAATCAGGCTCATAAGACAACTGAGTTGATATCAAAATTAGCAAGAATTGTTACTCAAGAGAAGTTGCTCTTACAGGAATTCAATGATCTGTGTCACGACATGTATGTTCTTGAGGTAACTAAACAATGTTTCGGTTTCTCTTTTTGATGGGACAAATGAGAGGCAAAAAGGGTTCTATTTAGTTATGATTCTATCTTGTCAATAAAAAAACAATGTTTTCTAGTTAATTTTGTAGCAAACTAGAAAACTTGTGTTCAATTATTACTTAGACATGAAATATTTTACTCAGATATTTATTGATTGATTTTCACCATGTGTTGACAGCTTAAAGAAAGGAATCTAGTCTGCAGTCTCATTCAACTAGAAGAAAAGAAAAAGATCAAAAGTTGCAATTACTGTCAAAAGATCACTTGGTAGGTATTCAAGTAAATAGTTGATCAGCAAAATTAACAATGTAACAACTACAAATAAAATTCAATGGTACAAACTAAGAAGTGTTTGTATATAGAGGCTGCTAACATAGAATTAGCATTTGTTTATACAATGATACTACCTCCAAATTAGATTCTTTTTTGCTGAACATGCAAGATTAGTTTCTATTTTGCTATGATAAATCTGTGCAGTAAAATTTTGAACTACGTTTTGCAATGTACTGGTGTCAGCTTCTTCTTTTAATAGTTTTGGTATTCTTTTTCACATCGAATGCAATGATCATATCAGATTGGAGAAGAAGTATAATCAATGGTGCACGGTGCAAAAACATATTCTGATGTTCTAATCTAGTAAATTAGATATACTTTTGACCCATGGAAATATCACGATTTTAATTTTCATGAAAACTGTATTTGTTGATACTAAACTGTATTTGTAAACTTTTAGATAATGGACTTTTTCACTAACGATTTTCTGTTACATTTACACTTGAAATCTATACATAGAATCATGTTTAAATTCTATGTACGCGATTCCATACGTGATTTTTTGCTTTCTCTATTTTTTTCGTTATGATGGCCTCTTAAATCGTAATTCAAAATCTAATTTACCAACATAGGTGTCGATAAGAATTATATATAAACTAAAACATGTCAAATTTCAAACTTTTTATTTTATACTTATGTGTGAGATTTTACTTTATTCAACAATTTAAGTGTTCATTAAGATATCACATCAAACTTGATAAATACAATGCTAAACTAACAATAACTTAACCAAAAAAACAACTCAAACTATAAAGTTTTCAAAAAATGTTTAGTCTTAGCTTTATCCGTATCCATAAAATATCAGTTTTAAATTACTAAAATATGTTTAATTTATTAAATAACTTAAAAATTGTATATTAATTTTTCTTTGATACTTAGTTTCATAACTTATTTATAGGACATATTTTTGATTACTTTTACTTATTTTAGTAATTATTTAATCTTATCCAATTATTATTTATACTCTCATATGATGTTTATATAATTATAATCCATTTCTTGATATTTAATATTAAAAAAATAAATTGTATATCCTTTTAAAATTAAATACTTGATAATTTTATATTTTTGGTGATTTTATTTTTTATAAAAGTTATTTAATTAATAATTAGAATCGTTAATATATCTATTTATAGAGATGAGATAAAAAACTTCACATTTAGTAAATATGCGAATGAAAATAAAGATAAACTTTTATTAAAAATATGTCTTCTTTTTTAATATGTTGTTTAACTTTCTCATTTTTCTTATATACTGTTCAACTTTTTCATTTTTATTCAATGTGGAACTTAACCTCTATATTTGGACACTTAATAATTAGTCTCATTTTCTGGACACTTAATAATTAGTCTCATTTTCTCCATGAATTAATGGAATATGATGTATCATAATTTACAAGTTCAAGTGATTTTAGTTTCTAAAAACATGAGTGTTTTTTTCTTATTTGTGTCTCTACAAAAATTCTATCCCTTTATTTTTCAGCTTTTTAGGTCCAAAAATGATGTTTTTTTTTGTTGAATTAAAAAAATTAAAAATGAATAAGATCTTTATAAATATCAGAAAATAAAATTTGGTATATTTTTAAGAGCCGAGAATATATTTGAACACAGTGTATGGTGGGAACATTAAAAATTGTCTTTAACCATTTAAAACATTTTCAATTTATGGGATTTCAAAACTTAAGAATTTGTTGCTGTGAAGTTTTACTATTAGAACTATTGGCCTGACAACTCTTATACAAGAATTTTACTTATATAAGAAATTTTTTGAATAATTCTTAAAGATTAAAAAAACTTGTTTAAATTCATGATCCGTGAACTCTTTTTATAAAGTGAATTAGTCTAGTTTAATTATCTATTTCATCACAATCATGTATAATGTTATTTTTTTTATAAAGAAATAAACTTCATCAAACCACTTTTAATAATTTGAAGTAAACATTATGTCAAAATGTAGCTTGGTGCACACGAGTATGATGGTTGAAATGTTCAATTCATTGGGGTATAATAGTATATCAATCTATTATATCTTAACTTCAAACTACACAAGTGAAAAGTTATATGGTGACTGTACAAATGACTTGTTACTATCAGTAGTTAATCAGCAGAAGTATAATCTATGAAAGGAATAAAATATTATGCATGATGTAGACCATAGGAGGTTGTATGAACAGATGCTATTTATATACAAGGGCTTCTTTTCCATTGAATTTTGTTTGCAGTTTATAATTTACATAAGATAATAGGTATTTGTTAATTTTGCTATCTACTATTTACATGAATACCTCTCAAGTGATCTCTCACAATATTTGCTAAGTTGAATAAGACTGCATCTCAGGCTGCTTTCTTCAAGCTGTGACCCCGTAATGAAAATCAATAAAAAAAAATTATGCAAACATATATAACATGATATTGTATATCAACAACAATGGATATAAGCAAGACCCATATAAAATAATCATATCATTTTTAACTCAAAATCTTAAATCATTGAATTTGTTAGTCTTTTTTTATATATTAATCAATTTTCTTATTTTTATTCAATATAAGACTAATTTTATATTTGGATATTTTACCATAATTATTTAGACTGTTTTTGTTGTTTATTTGTTTCATCAAGAAGAGGAACACCATAAAAGAAAAGGATTATCAAAAATAGCCAAAAAAATATTTAATGACCTGAAGGAGACACATTGTGTGGAAGATATCATTGAATTCCTCTAAGAGAAACCTCTCTTCTATAACAACTTCCGCTAACTCTGATAGCAATCCAGCAAGCTCATCAGCCTGATTATGAAGGAATTTTAGCTTTATTTTCAATTTGAAGTACTCAATAATGACAAGACTAATACACTGTTACCAAACATACCAAGGGTGAATAATTAGATAACAATGACTTCAAGGAATTTGTTAGATTCAATGCACGCCACTGAGAAACAGATGCTAGTTTGAAATCCATCTGTGAGCAACACAATAATAGGGATTCTGTTAATGCAATTTTTTTATATTGAGGTAAGGCCTAAAAAATGTGTTTAATAGGACTTGCCTTTGCACCTTCCAAAAGATGAACTCTGCATGCAACAGAATACAAACACTTTTGCAATAAGGTGATTGCAGATATATGTTGCCTTCTCATACTTCTCCATGTTTTCAATAGCTTCATCTACCAACCCATAACACACACCAACGATGAGAGAATTAAATCTCTAAAACAGCATGGCATAAAGTAAATGCACATCTTAATTAGAATCCATTTCAATCCATTCAATCAATTAAATGAGATACACACTATAAACTCACTTGAGATTGCAATATATAATCTAGTTTCATCTCAAGCTTCTCTCTCTCAAGCTCTATCCTCGTTAGTACCAATGAATATCGTTGCTTGGCTATACTATCCAAAGCACGTATCAAATTGCCCTGAACACAAAACGATTCCCAGAAATTGTTAATCTCATTGGAGATGAAATATAAAACCATCTCATAAACCAACATCCCAAAAACCTTATACAAAGAAACTTAATAGTACAAGTAAATAGTCTATGTCTCTAAAGGTTTTCACACTGTCATTGAATCAAAAAGTCTAAATTTGTTGATTTTTACAGTAATTCGGTAAAAGTTATACTTTACAACTTTTTTTTTATCAAATCACATATGTTAAATTTGTTGAATTCTGATTCAGAATTTTGAATCTGTTTGAGACGATGTTGTTAGAGCCAATCAACACATTTAAGTATTACATGTCATATGTAATATGAATTTTTAATATTTGGTCTGCAAAATCAAACTCGATAGTTTCATATCACTAGTGGATTTTGGTGGGCTTAAATCTGAAGAAATAATAACCTATTTTTTAGTTTGAAAAGTATGATGAATACCTGAACTTTGAGGGAAATGGTGTGATTCACATAAGAAGCTCTTGCATTTGCAAAACGCCATTGGATGAAGCGATTATCAAGCAAACGTAGTTGATGAACCAACTCAATATTCAGAGGTTTCTTGTGTCTAAAGAGATCAATGCCCTTGCTCACAATCTTCTCCACACTTTTAGGTTGAGGTGGCCTCAGGCTAATGTGCCCATGAGACAATGCCCAGTGAGACTTGGAACTCACGTACCCAATAACAGAATTATTAGCCTTCTTCACCGCTTTGTGTGTCTTAACCACCCATGAATCATCAGAATCTTCCTCTCTTGTTGCCATGTACTTAGATAAAATCTTCGTACCCTCTTCCCTCGAATTCCATGTTCTTGGCAGAGAATGTGGTATCTGATTATGAATCAATTGGGTTCTTAGAATAATGAAAGATTCTTCAAAGGGTGCTTTATTGAGCCTTTCAGGAACAATATGAGAATCAAGTTTCTTCATTTCATCGTCTTCTTCCAAGCCATTGGCGTGCTTCTTAACTCCCTGCAACTCCTCTGTTTCATGGAACAGAGAAAACAGAACATGTTCTGATTCTGATGATGGATGCCTTGTTCACTCTCTCTCAGCCTTTCGTTATCTTTGTGATTGTCCAAGAGTGACGGAGATTTAATTCTTAATCTTGAAAAATCTCACCTTTAATTTTCACCATCATTCTCTATGATTCTTTCTATGTTTTTTTAGCCAATGTTTATCATCATTAATTACTAAATTTATTATTAGGATAGTCCTAATTTATTTTTACTAAATCATTGTTAGTTGAATAACTTTTACTAGCATTATTTAAAAATAAAAATTAATTTTTTATCAATATTTTAAAATACTAGGATGCAACCAAAATATGTCACCAGCAAGAGAAAATCACTTATGCCATCTCTAATGTTTTTTTGGATCAAGGAATGAATCTGTGAGAGTAAAAAACATGAAAATAAGGAGAGAAAAAGAGTGGAAATGAAGGTTATTTTATTTGAATTTAAGATAGGAGAGTGAGAAGTCCAGAGAAAGTTTGTGAGTTGTAATAAATAAAAAATTACTTTTTAATTAATGAATCTGTAAAACATTGTTTTTGTATCATCCACAAATTCTACTGAAAAATACTATGAACTATCTAATATTACTATAACATCTAAAAATATACAGAAAAATTCATAAAATAAAATTATTATTTTTTATATTATTATTATTATTTTATGAATTAATTTCAATTATTATTAGTTATTATTTTATTAATATTGTTAATTTATTATCATCGTTATTACATAATGTTTATTTCCGTGATTTACTGTTGTGCGGACTATTTGCACAGTTGGTTATCTTTATTTAATGGTGTACCCTTATTTTAGTACATATATACATATAACATAAATAAAGAATAAACAATTATACGTTAAATATAACAAAGTCAATTATAATTACATAAAATAATATAAATAAATTTTTTATAAAAACAATAATAATAATAATAATAATAATGCTTATATTTATTTAAAAAATCATAAATAAAATAAAATGTATTATTATTATAATTATTGTTATTATACTACTTTACACAAGTTTCAACTACCATACCACCATCGACACTTTATGAACATATATTTATTATTATTATTATTGATATTAAAATAATAATAATAATAATAATATTAATAACAATAT
>Ga0123340_1003704_pt1 | contig 14349 bp, 8 predicted proteins | sample SirMexnodulemix_FD_89961 | JGI IMG/M metagenome (GOLD analysis project Ga0123340, IMG submission 89961) | Root nodule microbial communities of legume samples collected from Mexico - Siratro Mexico nodule mix | ecosystem: Host-associated > Plants > Roots > Nodule | place: Mexico: Nepantla... | reverse complement strand
GTCTCTAATAGTAAATAATTAGTGCGTAGAAAGAAAATAATAGTAATGAAGTTTTAACTTTTTAAATTAAACTCTTCAACTTTTGAATTTTCATAAAATAATTAATAATCCTTTAATAGAAAATTAATATACAAGAGAATATTTGTGAAAAATAACTAAAAAGTTTTAGACGAAGATTGGTTGGAACAAATCCTGATCATGCATTGTTTGTAGAAAATTTTAAAATAATATTAGTGGAAGAATAGTATCTTAAGTAGTACTCATAATTTTCATATTAAATAAGTAATTAGGATTCTTTAACCACTACATTTTTTTTATTACTGAGGATTTTATTCGTTACTTTTATACCTGAAAATCCATTTTAATGACAATAAAGATTGTGTAAAAAACGTAGACATATATTTAGAGGGATTCTGTTTAAAGCTGATAAATGAGTTTTTCAAATTTAAGCTTTGACTCTCTCTCTCCATCTTTCCTTTTCTCGAAAAAGATTTGTTTTTAATATAAAGCTCTATCTTTATATAAATTTAATTATTTATGATATAAATTTAAAAATTTAAAGTAGCTTATTTGAAAACACAGCATATTTTAAAATACAACCTTTTTCATCAATTTAAGCAATTTTTCTACTACAAGATTGTATCCTTGAATTATTTTTTATTTTAACAATCCAAAACATTTTAAATATCATCAAATCATAAATACTTGCCAATTTTTTAAAAAGAAAAGAATTAAATAATTTCTTAATTTTTGGATTGGTCAAATATTATATTTTGTACCACACACTTCTAATTCATTCCTAAACTAATACCTAACGGAAAAAAGTTTTTGCAGACTCAAAAACCTATTTAGCATCTACAAAGAGAAAATAAGAGTAATTCATATCCATGTTAAAAAAAATAATAATATAATGCAATTGAAAGAAAAAAGATAAAAAAATTCAAAAAAGGAAAATACTACTTGGTGATATTAAGTTACTGGCTAAAATATTATAAGAAAAGCTTTGTATTGGGACATCTAAAACGTATTTTTTTATATGGTCGTTTATCATGCTGTTTAAATTTTTCATTAAACAACCTTTTTTTTAACAATTCCTTTTAAAAAAAAAATTATTGTTATAGAAGAGTTACAAAAGTCCTGGTTAATTATGAAAAGAAAAACATAAAAGAAAATGAAAAAAAAAAAGAGAAAAGGTTTAGAATAATACGTATCCAAATCCAAGGATGGTGTGTGCTGTTCTGTTCCTCCATCTCACACTGACATCTATCAAAGTTTGTAGCTTTACATATTTGTCTTCAAACCTCTCAGTTATCACATTCACATTCTCTCTCCTCTCTCTGTCATCCACTAGCTCCTGATTTTGATGTCTATGAGTCCATTAATAAATGCCAGTAAGTAAACCACCATGCACATTCCAACTCAACCCTTGAAAAAGGTGAAACACAAACTTAGATTTAACCTAAGACAAGAAGAGGGTATCTAGGAAGTTTCACAATCCTTGGAGATTCCGAACTCCCATAAAAAAAAGTTGTGGATTTGAATCACTGCACTTTCCAAGGAGAATAATCCACACACCATGGCCCAAAATGGAAGTGGGGATAGAGTGGTGGATAATGGTTTTGAGTCCCTTGAGCATGTAGATGAGCATGATCACAGGCTGAGCCAAAAGGGTAGCAGCAAAGTCAAAGAGGAAGAGGTTTCTGTGGAGAGGGTGTTCCAACACCTTCTGGTGCCATCATGGAGGAACCAGTTGACTGTGAGAGCCTTTGTGGTCAGCTTTGCACTCAGCATCTTGTTCAGTTTCATTGTGATGAAGCTCAACCTCACCACTGGTATTATTCCTTCTCTCAATGTCTCTGCTGGCCTTCTGGGGTTCTTCTTTGTGAAGACTTGGACAAAGTTCTTGGAAAAATCTGGCATCTTGAGACAACCCTTCACAAGGCAAGAGAACACTGTCATCCAAACCTGTGTTGTGGCTTCCTCTGGCATAGCTTTTAGCGGTACCTTCTTCTTTTCACTCTGCCTTCTGGGGATTTGTTTACTGTTGCCATGATATTGATATCTGTAGTTTTTTAATTGGTTAACTGTTGAGTTTTTTACCCTTTTTGTTTCATGGGTGGAAAGTTTTTCTCTTTTTGGTAATTGACTAGAAATTTATCAAACAAAATTGGATTTTTGGAGCCTTTTCAGATTCAACAGTGTGCTAATTTGTGTGGGGATTTGGATTTGTGTTAATTTCTCATCTTGACCTAGTTTGTAATCTGATTCCTCAGAGAAACATGGAATTACTTTCTCAGTGTTAAATCATCCAGAAAAGTAATCACTTGAGTGGCTAATTGAATTAGTACACAATCAACTGTGTTCTTTTTCTTTGAAGAGTTCCTAATTTTAGAGTCAACTCTATCTGTCCCACTAATTTAATAAATTGGAAGAAACTTTTTACCGGAACTATATCATTAATCCTGCCTCCCCCAGTCACAATCTTTTGTAATCAAAGGTTACTTATCACTGTGAGACATAACCTTCTAGAACATACTGTGGAAAGCCATAGATGAGCGCAATTTGTCCATGCTTTGAAAGATACTTTTTCTTTGTTTTGAATTCAACTTATGACAAGAAATTTGGAAACCTACTTGATGTGATTGAATTAGTGTATGCTTCTACCATTTTCAACGAACATAAGCAGAAATTCTGAGCCACTCTTTCTCATCTTTCATGAACTACTCTTTCTCATCTTTCGTCATTATTTAAAGAAAAAAAAAGTTTCAATCTTGTATCATTAAATGTATTGCATCATATTTTGAAATGAAGCATTGCAAACTGTCAAATCTGGTTTAAATGTTGTGTTAGGGTTTTAGGAAAATTGGACTTCAGTACATACGGAAACTCTAGAGTGAGATGTTGATGTTATACGAGTGAAAGGAATCTTAGGTCCTAGTAAGATAAATTTCTTCAAAAGGGCTTATAGGAGAAGATAAAATGAAATAAACTTCTCTTATAAACTTAGCTTTTCTCCTGAGTAAGTAAAATGACCTTTTGGAGAAGCTAAAACAAATGAACTTTTTTTTATTGGTTTATGTATGAACTGATTTTACCTAATGAGAGAAGATTATTTCTTGTCCTTTATTAATGTTTTTTTATAAGTTTATGAAGAAATTTATCTACATGGAACTAATTTTTTTGTAATCTAGGAACACTTTTTTTTTTTCATAGATATGGTGATTATTAGCAAGTTAAGTGAAAGTTTTCATTATGTGATTGATTTGTGTGAACAGGAGGGTTTGGAAGTTACCTATTCGGAATGAGTGAAGAAATAGCTAACCAATCCACAGACACAAGTGATTTTAAGGACCCAAGTTTAGGGTGGATTATAGCTTTTCTCTTTGTTGTTAGCTTTCTTGGCCTATTCTCTGTTGTACCTCTCCGAAAGGTATGCCACTGACACATTCTTGAAATATTGATTCCATTGTTCGTTAATGTTCCATTTTATTTCGCAATAAAAGTTTGAAACTGAATATATTAAGTGGCATGTTCCGTGTCCAACACGTATCGGATATGTATTGATAAATTTCTCCATGAGTACTTCTAAGAAAAGAGAATAAGAAAGTGTAATGAATTAATTAGCTTCTGTCAAAAATGAAAAGTTGCTTACTCATAATTAAAATTAGCTTTTAGAGATATAAATGAGTGAACTTTTATAATCTCATTTTACATTCATATTTTCATCTTTAATTATTTATTGAAAAGTCTTTCCATACAAAACTTTATTAAGAAAACCTGCACGGTTTCATTTTTTTTAATCCTTATCACTTTATTGTGTTTGCAATTATGTTATGGTTAAGTTATGCTTCTATTACTTGTGTTAGATTATGGTCATTGACTTCAAATTGACATATCCAAGTGGTACTGCAACTGCACATCTCATCAACAGCTTCCACACTCCTCAAGGAGCCAAACTTGCAAAGTAGGCACTGTCTTTGACTCCATGTTACTAGAAGTGACTGCATGAGATTTTAGACATGCAAACTAATCTACTGTTTCTTTTGTACTCTTCCAGGAAGCAAGTGAAAATGTTGGGAAAATTCTTCAGTATGAGTTTTTTCTGGGGTTTCTTTCAATGGTTTTATACAGCTACTGACCAGTGTGGATTTCAAGCCTTCCCTTCACTGGGGCTTAAAGCGTATGAAAACAGGTATACTGTCAGATCTTCATTTTGAATGAAGTTTCTTTATCTAGAAGTGTAAACATGCATAAATCTAAAAGCAAGATACTTCAAATTATGTTCTAATCCAGGATGGCTAATCATATCTTAACTTATTTGTAGGTTTTATTTTGATTTTTCTGCAATCTATGTTGGAGTGGGAATGATTTGCCCATATATCATAAATATATCAGTGCTTCTTGGGGGAATTCTTTCTTGGGGAGTCATGTGGCCTCTCATTAAAACCAAAGAGGGTCATTGGTATGACAAAGGTCTTGGTGAAGGCAATCTTCATGGCATTCAAGGTTATAGGGTAAGTTCCTTGATACAAAGCACCTCTAGTACCACAATTCCTTAACATTCTTTCCAATGTCTATCAGTTAAATGGATTTACCTTGTACCTTGAATTCAGGTATTTATAGCCATTGCCTTGATCCTAGGAGATGGTTTATATAACTTCATTAAGGTGATAACTCATACCCTCTGGGGGTTGTATCATCAAATCAAAGAGAAAAAACGGGAGAATGAACTTCCAGTTGCAGATCAAGACTCCCCCTCAGATCCTCAGCTATCTTATGATGACCAGCGCCGCACCCGACTTTTCCTTAAAGATCAAATTCCCACATGGTTTGCAGTTGCAGGTTATGTTGCTATTGCTGCCATCTCAACTGCCACTCTGCCACACATCTTCCCCCAACTAAAATGGTACTACATTATTGTTATCTATCTAGTTGCTCCCACCTTGGCATTTTGCAATGCATATGGTTGTGGATTAACTGATTGGTCCCTTGCATCCACTTATGGAAAGCTGGCCATCTTCACAATCGGAGCTTGGGCCGGTGCCTCACACGGCGGAGTTCTTGCTGGCCTAGCCGCCTGTGGAGTGATGATGAACATTGTTTCCACTGCCTCAGACCTGATGCAGGATTTTAAGACTGGCTACCTTACACTGGCTTCACCACGCTCCATGTTTGTGAGCCAAATAATCGGCACAACTATGGGTTGTATAGTTTCTCCTTCTGTGTTTTGGATTTTCTACAAAGCTTTTCCTGACCTTGGGAAGCCTACAAGTGAATATCCTGCCCCATATGCAATCATATACCGTAATATGGCCTTATTGGGGGTGCAAGGTTTTGGCTCCCTACCAAAAAACTGCCTCTTGCTTTGTTACATATTCTTCGCAGCAGCTGTTGTGGTAAACTTGTTTAAAGATTTTCTTGGTAAGAAAGGGAAGTTCGTTCCACTTCCAATGGCCATGGCAATACCTTTCTACATAGGGCCATACTTTGCCATTGACATGTGTGTTGGAAGTCTGATATTGTATGTGTGGGAGAGGATTAACAAGGCTAAGGCAGATGCTTTTGCACCAGCTGTAGCTTCTGGTTTGATATGTGGGGATGGAATATGGACTCTTCCTGCTTCAATACTAGCTTTGGCTGGAGTTAAGCCACCAATTTGTATGAGGTTCTTGTCCAGAGCAACAAATTCGAAGGTTGACACTTTCTTAGGGAGTTAAGGCCTTGTTTGAATTGGACTTGGTTGGTATCTTGTGGAAAGTGAGTGGCTTGTAAATCTGTGAAACATCATCGAAGTTTGTGGTTTTAAACTTTTGCAGCAACATAGTTGAACAAAACAACAGTAGAAGGAAAAAAATAGTGTGTATTATATATATATATATATATATATATATCAGAAAGAAAGTAGTATATGTTTAGATTGCATTTGTTTTATTTTGTCTCCCAAAACATGTCAATTTCGAATATGCTTCCTCTGAGCATGCCATGATTTTTTATGTACTAAGTTTTAGATTGCTATTGCAGTTGCAGTTTCATTGCTATCTTTAATGTTGCAGAAAACTGCTGACAAATGTGGCCACAAGTGCCTATGCAGCAAAGACTCTAAAAGTCTTAATATTAGGTGATACATAAAGTAATATCATTAATAAAGAGATTTATCAAAAAAGTACTGAACTCAATTTCTTTAAGCAAGATGTGATGTTCAAGTACGAAAAATGTGATGTTAAAGAGGGAAAGAATGGGATGGAAAGTAAAGATTTCACTATCCTGACAGATAGTTTGAATCAATAACATGGTTGCGAAAAAGGTTCTATTTTTCTGTTTTAAATTTTGTTAAACCATCATCATCTTATAGATAAAAAATTCTAAGAACAATTTGTTACATGTATTGTATGAACAATTTGTTACATGTATTGTATGAACAATTTTGTAGGTAAAACATTGATAAAAAAAAGGAAGTAAATCTAATTTTATGAAAATGACTAAGTACAAGTTTTACAATTTTAAACATTTATTTAATTTGAAAATCAATGTTAATTAGACATACATAGGCATTTTTAATTAAACAGCATCAACCCTATTAGAAAATGTTTACAAATTACATTATAAAACATGTATGTGAAAAAAAAAAATTACCACCTCAAATAAAGTTGAGCTACTAATTTACTATATCATGTTGTAGCAGTGAATTTTTTCTCTTAATGTTCTGTATATTTTTACTGTGTGGTAAATTTTAACTTAAAATAAACAATCTGTATGTATAAATAGAGTCATCAAATCCACCAAATTAAATTGTAAATATTGATTGAATTTTAAAAAAATATTTCATAATTTGGGGGATCATGAAGTAGTCCCACCCCTAATTACACATGGTCATTATTATCTTTTAAAACTTTGCCTATTACATAGTGTTATGAGGATAAGTGCTAAGTGGTCTTCCCACTTGATTAGTTCTTTCTTTCAACTGATAACTTCAATAACCCAAAAGTGCATTAGTGTGAAATGATTGCAATCTTGACTGAGTTTTGGTTTATCACAACTAGCATCTTCTATGGAAAGAAACATCCATTGCAACGATTTCATGAAATCCTTTAAGATTTTCATACATAAAAGACTCAAACTAAAAATTTAAAGAAATATAGGGGGAAAATAATTTATTGTTCAAAATATTAACCAATCTAGTCAATAATCAATTTTCAATGAAATTTAACTGATTATTTATAGTAGAGTCGTCCTTTCAATATGACGGATTAGCAGAAACAAATAATTAAAAAAAATGATATTTTAACGAAAATTAATGGATTGTTGAGTTCCAACTACTTGGGATTTTAGCAAATTTAATGACTCAAATAAACCTTATCAAGTTTTGTTTTTATTTGACTAATTATAAAAGACGTGGCCATGAATCAACGTGCAACTCCTTTTTTGAAGATGGACTATGCAGACAATCTTGACTTTTGAACTCTTTCCCTTACTGAGAATAATTTATTGTGTTGCCATATGAGACATTTTTAATTTTTTTCCCTTTTTGCAGGAAAACAATATATTGTTAGACTTTGGCTCAATGAGGAAAGAATCATATTATTAAATTATTATATTAAGAGTTCATCTCTATTCTTTTTAAATTGTTAACTCTTTGTGGACAATTATAGATAACTTTTCAATGATTTGGGAACAAAACAGAGCTAAGCACCATGACAAATTCATTTTTTTCATGAACATAAAGTTAAAATAAAAGTAAACTGACAGGCATATGAGTGCTTGATACTAGCAGATATAATTATACTAATACAACATATTTGACTGCTACATTGAAATTAATAAAACCCAGGAAAAAGGAACAAGAGTTTCTGAAGTGAGAAAATTGTGTACAAACTGAAGTCAGTCATCAATTCTAAAATTATTTTTTTTTGCTCAATTCAAGTCAAGAAAAGGAACCAACCTGGTTTATTCATTTATTTTGTTTATTCCCATCAAGTTCCTTTTAAAATTCAATAAAGCAAGCGTTTGATTTTACATAGATTCTCCCTAATCACGTTAAAATGCCAATTATGTGATTTTAAGTAAATATTCAATGCTTAATTTAATTCTGTGTTGAAACAACTTTAAGTAATTTATACTTCAGACAAAATATAATCAGTCAAATTCTACTAATAACTTGCTTTTAGAATAAAAAAAGTACATAACTTAAAATTGATAGGAATATATCAAATGACTCCCAACTGAGATAAAGATTGGATCAGTATACATTCAACAAATTTTATTCTCTGTTCCTCGTAACCACATGGTAAGCAAATCCAAGTTGTGACATTCTTAGTGACAGAAATAAAGGGTACCATCACATCACTAGCATGACCTTGTCTAGTCATTTCTTGTGCCTAATTATGGTCGAGCAATCCAATCTTCATCACTTCCATTATCCTAAACAAAACAAATATTATAAGAACAATAAGTATATATAGATTAGCCCCATGCCTTTTATGAAACTATAAGATTGTGTAGGTACATGCATCCATGGGAGTAGAGGCATGTGTAAGGTTGGGAAAATACCTCTGAAGCATTTGAAAATTGTTCAATGTCATCATCTTCGTTGTCATCATCTTCATCCTACATTATCATGTGAATATGAAACTAGTGGTTCAAAGAGAACTGTAAAACTGATGCCAAGTTTCCTATTTGTTAAGATATTTCAGAGCATCAAGTAATCGTATTGGGGAGATTGATGCTTTCAAATTTAAAGATACCAGATGAAAATATCAATGTAATTATATGAATACATTATATGCTTATAGCAAAAACCAATGCCAGTCTAAAATTGGAATATCTCTAGTTAAATCAATGATACGTGAAATAAATAAAATATTAAAATGATATTGACTTCAATATATGTACAAATCAGACCCGGAGTGCTCCTAGAAGTATAAACTTAAGTAGATGAGTTTAATAGCATCGAAATCAAAAGTGAGAAGACAAATTGGTGCTAACAATTGTTGAAAGCAAAGCTGATCCCTTCAAAAAATGAGAAGCAAATAGATAAAAGGGTTGGCAATTTACTTCCCTATCAGTAGCTGGGTTGGGTGGCATTGTTTATGATTAAGCATGAAACATAAGAATCCGCTTAAAGAAGATTCAATCATTAAAAGCTATGGAGTTTCAAGAACGAGAAGAAAAGAAAGACTTACATCGGATTCCTTGCTTTTCGCCTTGATTTTTTTACCTGGAAAATTCACATGCATGGTAAGTTTGACAAAGTTTATTTATCCAACAGCTTCTTTTTAAGACCCAAGCTTTCAATGCAGAGTGATTGTTATATGAAAAAGAACGCCAGCTGGATATAGATTATTTAAAATATTTAGACAGATACTACAACAATTAGAAAACCATTCAATAATCTTTCAGTTTCCTCCATTGATTTGTTTATATGCTGGCAGAATCCCATCACAAAGCAAGCCTAATGCTATACGAGTTTGACAGCATCAACCAGGCCCACATCTAAATGAGAGACAAACTACAATACAAAGTCTTAAGTCACTGGCTATTTAAAATATTAACCTAGAGCTACTCGTTACTGGATCATTATATTGCTGACAATTTTATTATTTTTGTTGAACAAAAAATTTACATTGAAAGAAGATTGCAACAGACTAAGCACTTGAAACACGTATTACAACACAACACCAATCACATTGAAGATCTGTGAAGGACAACCTCTTAAAAGAAAACCTTTGGACAACTCTTTTCCAAAGGAGACGACCGACTAGTGAAATTTGTAGCATTTATTTCCAACTGAACAAATGCAAATTACAAAGATTGAAAGTTCTTTTAGCCTCTTCATTGCCAAGGTTAAAGATATCATTTGATCATACAAAGCATATTGAAGATTTCTTTGTCATAGAGAAAGTCAATTCCGGAAAATATTTTCTAGCTTTGTCATTGTTTACTTTGGCAACTCTAGCAACCAACTACTTGTTGACATGTTCCCCAAGTCTTTCAAGGCCCTTGTATTAATGATATTTGTAACAAGTTTTCTCATGATACATATGTTCCAACAGGAGTATCATTGATATGACTTGACCATGTTAGAGATATGATTGATTACATTAAGTGGGGAAATATGATTTGATTACTATTTTCCTGTGTTGAGAAAAAAGAAACTAAGAAGAATACAATAAATTTCATATGTTGAGTACGCACGAGTGTTGTAAATTATAAGGAAGAAGAGATAACAAAATCAATATCTAATAATGGGAAATATTTTCCCTATCAAATCATATTATATCTTCCTATTTAATATAATCAAAACATATCTCTAATAGCCAACAAATTTAAAGAGTTATCATCGACAATTTAAAAAGTTATTATCATGTGTGGCAACAATAATGTTGAACGTGAAGACATATAATATAACATCGTGTAGTGATGGGCAAACTTTGTCAAACTAATCCATTCACAAATTTCTATTATTTCATGCGCAATTCAACTTCAATAAGATGCATCTAGTTTATATTTGGTTGGGTTCTTGTGGCTATCTTCTATAACTACAAACATTGCCATGAGGAACCAACAAATTTCCCCCTAATGTGGTCCATGAGGAACCAACGAATTTCTCCCTAGTGTGGTCTTACCAAGTATAAGAGATGCATACTCATTCACTTTGAATTACTATCTCTCGATAATGATAGCAACACATAGTCATTAGAAGATATGTAGGAAAAAAGGAAGAATACTCACCAGGATATTTGTCCTTGGTCTTTCTTCCCCTTTTCTTGGGTCCTTCATCCTACAACAATAGCAAATAACTCAGCATGCATCCCATTCGAATATGAAACGCTTATAACTAATTAAGGAAGACTCTTATTCCGACTCGAGGAGAAAGATTCAGGAAATTTAGAAAAACGAAAATTCAACCAGATCAAATTTTCTTTTTGAACCAGCAGGCTGCAACTTCTGGCCAGAACCTGAAAAACATTAATAATTTTTGTCATTCAATATTCATAATATTGCTTGTGATAATGCAAAAGAAACTAGGAAAGTAAAACCTTTTGATGATGGAGATTTCCTTGAATTTCTTGTAGTCTTCTGAAAAATAAGATTTTTGCAAGATTATCAATTTGACCAATGTTGAGCCATACTAGGCAATATATGAATCAGAACATTTTAGTAAAAACGTAAAATCATTGTGAAATAAGGGTCTCCTAAATCATGTAGAACACTTCATAGATCTAAACAAGCCTGAACCACTTTTTTGTTCCAAGAAAGGTTTAATCAAAGAGATCAAATAAATAATAATGGCTCAATGAATGGCATGAAAGTTATTATTATGCAAAATCACAGCCATTTCATAACTGGTGTGGATTTACAAAATTGGGACATAATGGGAAGACTCTCAAAGCAAGATAGGTTGCAAAATTCCTGTGGCTCAGCTCAAGGTCTTAATTCAAGTTTCAAATTTTTCAATAGATTCTTAAAAGCAGCATTCTATGCCAGACAGTGAATTGGCAATACTTCTGGTTCAGGTTCAACCATTTAAATTGGCTGGAACCTGATGAAGCACCATAGAAACAATCCTAATGCAACAATACATATATATATGTATGTATGTATGTGTGTGTACTGGATGGTTTAGCCACTCAAAGCTCATTTCTTTAAATACTTGCATCTAGCACATCTTGAACGCAGAGGAAACAGCTTTTTTATCCAAGAAAATCTAAATACAGAACAGATTGTAAATCAGCTAGTTCAACCAGTGATTATTGACAGGTTTTGATCAGTCCAAACTGAGCTAAATCTTGAACTTAGTTAACCATAACTGGCAGATGTTGGCTTCACAATCGAACTTGTCTAAAACTAAACATTCTGTCCAGACTTGACTTAAAACAAATAAGCAGGAAAACAACCCCACCCATTCCCACTTAGAAGAATTGTGCACTGATACTTATATGCATTGCAACATGAGCTATGAGTCCAAATATCCTAAAAATGGAAAGATAACAGTTTGTACTGATACATGTTTGACATTCCTACTTCATATTGTAACCAACAAGTATCCTGCAATTTCCTATCACGATTTTAGAACTTTACACATGTTTGACATTCCTATCTAAGGATTATCCTCCAATTTTCTATTATGTATTTAGAACTTTACTCACCGGTACATTTGGAATACAGATCTAATACTTTAAATACAAATAAAATTATATACAGATCTATCTTTTCCTCAATACCCTTAAGGCTATATTAAATATTAAACAATTATATAGATCCAATACTTCATTTGAACAGGACTAATATTTTGTGGCCGTCTATCATGGATTGGAAAAATATATAAATAATTCTTCAACATAAGATACTCTGATACGACCAAAGTGAAGACATCTAACTATTAGTTCTTTTTGTCGTGATTAATAGGGGTGTAAGTAGGTTGCATCCAACTTGAGAAGCCGTTGTGACATGTGTTGGGTTTTATTTAGTCCACCCATTTAGAATTGAGATAGGTAATAGGTTCATGAATTTCAAACTCAGTAAACTCGACCCAACCTGACTGCATAATAAATATATAATAAAAAATATTATTCATCTAATAATTTAATAATTTTATATTTTATCATGAGTATTCTTTATGCATGTATTATTAGTAGTGTCGTGAGATTATAAGTTATAATTAACATTGAAAATATTTATTTTGACGCATTTTCTAATAAATTAATTTTTTTTAAATTACTTAACCCAATGACCCCACCAAATCTTAGGTTGCTAAATGAAAAAGTTAAAGTCGACCCAACCTAAGCCACTTACACCCATAATGATTAATTTTAGTTTTTTTGTTAATTGAGACTATCACTAATTAATATAATCACCAGTAGATGAGAAATGAACAATATCTCTTTACAAATATTGTGCATTTATGTAAAGTGAATTTTTTTACATGTAACATTCATGTTAATGTGTTTAGCCTATATCTTATTTTGATTTTGTATCAATTTCTTATATTCCTGAATCAATATCATGCCATGTGTCCATCATATGAAGTATGTAAGATTCATAGTTATAAAGATGAATTAGTCGAATTTCAGTGTTTGGTGGGAAACTTACTCTGCACTAAAGATTTATCAATTACTGGCAATACATCAAAATCAGAGTTTTAAATACAGTCTATAACACCAGTATAGTGGTGTGGAGCAGAGCAGCCCCTGTCCACTATAGCAGACAGCATAGCAGGTGCTATAGCAGTGCTATGTGTTGATTCCAAAAAATCCGACTGAAAAACAGATATTAGGATTATTTTTGACGGTTATTTCTGAGAGTTTAATTTCCAAAAATGAAATCTATACACATAATAATAGTGAAAATGATAAAGAAAACTTGGATTTAGAAGATGATGATGGTTGATGATTCCTATCTAGGAAACATGTATTGGTTTTTGTTAGTATTTTTCACTTGCATGTTTTGTTTAAAACACCTATGATTTTTTGTTGTTAATTACGAATATCATTAATTTTGAGTAACTTACCATTGTTTAGAATTTGTGTACAATAATATGCATTATATTAACTATGTGCAAAATTTCAAGTGGCTATCTGGCTGCCCCCGATCTTGCTAGTATTTTTGTAGTTGGTTGCTACATGATGCTATCCGGGATTTAAAGCACTAATGAAAACATAAATATACAGGTCCACATTGAAATTGCTAGCAGCAAACATCAACAAAATCCAGCAATGAAGATACATATCAGCCATTTTTTTCATCCTGATTCATGTAAATGAAAACTTAGCAACATAAACAAGACAAGACTCAAATATTATCATCATTTCATATCGCATGCATTTATATTAATCTCATTCCCACATATATATACATATAGTAGGTACATCCTCGAATCTTCTAAAATAACAGTAAAACAATATCAAAAGGAGAAGGCTTTTGATGATTGTTGGACCCGATGATAAAAACCAGGATTTCAGTTTAAACCTATATACGAGATCAAACAACTTAGCCTAAGGACTAGCAAGAGATGATAACCTATCACATAGTTGCTTAGAGATAGAGTAAACATACAACTTCAAAGTATCATCACACATCTTATATGCTATTTTACCATAAATTTATTATGTATAAAAAATAAATAAAAGAAATCAAATATTGAGATGTTGTAAGGTACTGGAACAGCTAGGTATGGGTGAAGAAAGAAAAAGAATGCAAGAAAGTGTGAATCTTTGCTCGGACACCCTAGGAGAGAAATCCACTAGAGAAAAGTATAACCTATGTAGCATGGATACTGGCAAACACACCAGACACTAACACTAAATGTATATATATATATATATACACACACACACACACACATTGTATATT
>Ga0123340_1003700_pt1 | contig 14360 bp, 6 predicted proteins | sample SirMexnodulemix_FD_89961 | JGI IMG/M metagenome (GOLD analysis project Ga0123340, IMG submission 89961) | Root nodule microbial communities of legume samples collected from Mexico - Siratro Mexico nodule mix | ecosystem: Host-associated > Plants > Roots > Nodule | place: Mexico: Nepantla... | reverse complement strand
TAAAACCAGACATTTTAAAAATTTAAATTTTTTTTTTATTTTTTTTTTTTAAATTTTAAAAGTGTGTTTAAAATATTTTTAATAAATATTTAAGTTTTTAAATAACTTCACAAGCTTTTTTTTTTTTTTTTTCTTTCAACATTTCAACATTTCTTAGTTAAATTGGTAGGTCAAACAAAAAAAATATTGTTATGAAAATAACAAAAAGTGGTTAGGTCTTTTTAGTGGGAGATCTTAGTGTTACAAGTGACATTAATTATCCGGTAACAAAGGTTAAGTGAAAGTCATAAATAAATCGTGATGACTGAGTTGTTATGCTTTTAAGTAGAAAAAGTTACAGACTCTAACTATTGACTATAGTTTTAAATATATTAGTAAACACTCGATCCAACAACTAGAATATTTGACAACAATGAGTTTGGAACAAATTTATATAAGAGTTCAAATCACTACTTTCAACTTCAAATCTTAAGACAATAGGTTTATAAGTAATTCTACTTATATATTATCTATCTTACTCATTTATAACCAATGTGGAAGTTCCAATCAATAAATTTTGAACAAATTTATGTAAGAGTTCAAAACATTACTTTCAACATTTAATTCCTAATTTGTCTCAAATACTTTGATTATTTTCATCTATTTATATTTTAAGAAAATTAGAGCTTATTAAAACTCATTCATTCTCATAAAATTAGAAAGAAAGTCCAAACTTAATAAAAATTACTCAACAATTTGTTATATTACATATATATACACATAAATATTTGGAAGGCCTAAATATTTATATTTTGATACTTTATTAATAAGAATTATACCATATTATTTTATGATAATCATTGAAAGACCTAAATAAAAAGATATAGTAATAAACTTATAATTATAAAAAGTTTTTATATCGATTTGTGTCATCTTAAGTAGAATGTTACTTTTCCATCTCACTTTTCTCACACATTACGTAAAAGAATTCAAAACATGAGTGTAAATAAAGACAAAAAAAAGGTACACAATGAACTACAAATGGTAAAATTGATATCATCTTACCAAGTGACTTTAGTCTATCTCAATTTTCTAAAACTAACTTGCAATATTTTATGTTTACTTTTCTTTTAATAATGGTGATAAGAAGAAAACAACTGTAATAATAACAATAACTTGAGATTTGGATTCCATTATGCATATCCATTTGAATTTGTGTGCTTCACATTTTGTCCTTTGTTCTTTTTCAATTTTATATATCTTATCGTGTAAAAAAAAATATTCAAATTCTTGCTATCAATATCAAAATTTTTAATAGCTAGCCAAATGTGAATCTGTACATTTTTTTATCATCCAAATTCCATTTGTACATAGTGATAAATTTAATTTATACAAATGGTAAAAGTGATATATTCTTACAAACAAATATCATCTTGCCAAGTAACTTTAGTCTATCTTAATTTTATAAAACTTACTTGCAATATTGTATGTTTATAGTGTTTCTAATAATGGTGATAAAAAGAAGACATTATCTCTAATAATAATAACTTGAGATTTGGATACCATTACACGTATCCATAGACATGTCTTTTATTCCCTTTCAATTTTATATATCTTATTCTACACAAAAATATTTGAATTCTTGCCATAATATCAACATTTATAATAGCTGTACAAATATCAATTTGTACATTTTTTTATCACCCAAATGTCATTTTGTACATAGTACGAAATTCGATTTATACCTTACGATTAGTATAATTTATACTTATTTTATATAGCTTTGGGATATTTTTTTTATTAAACCCGGTTTCACCTTAGGACCAATCCTTTTTTGTCTTTATAATCTAGCCTTAGGCCTTGTTTTGTAAGACAGATACATAGAATGTATTTCTTTCATTAGAGTTTCATTTAGCTTTCGGAGTTTCATGATGAACATCATTTATATTTTTCTTCTCAGAGTGTTCTTCTTCCTTTGCCCTACTTTTGTTTGTTTCAGTGCTTGCATGGTTGTAAAATTTCATTATGGTATCAAAGTAGGTTAATCCTGTTCTGATCCTGCTTTTCTTCTTTCACTTTGATCTTTCTTTGTTTGTTTTCTTTTTTGCTTCCTCCTTATCACCCTTTACAAAATCCTATGAGCCCCTTCTATCCATATCCAGGCAAGAATCGGGAAACAAGCCTTGTAACCTCGTAGTTGATCGGAGTAAAGTATCATTCATGGAGCAAAGTGATAAAGTGCACCTTTCAAGAAGATGAAATGCGTGATGATTGGGAGAGGTGTATGTTATGTTCATTTCTTGGATCACATAGACTCTATCTACTCAGATTGCTTAGAGCACTGTTTACATTGACAATGCTAAGGATTTATGAGAGGATTTGAGAGAAAAATTCTAAAACAATATTTTTCAAATCTCAAATCTCCTTCAAGAAATAAACTCTATCAAATATGGAGAAAAAAAGAGTTGCTGAGTATTTTACGAACTCAAAAATTTTGCGAGAAAAGTTGGACTCCTTAAGACCCATCCCTGCTTACGCTTGTATGTTTAATGTAATTGTAAGTTTGTCAAGACAATCGACAATTATTGTGAATTTCAACATTTGATGTGTCTTTTTGAAAGGGATTGGTAAGGTTTTTGGTACTATCAAGATGCGGATTCTACTCATGGAGCCTCTACCAACATCAACTGAGTGTTTTCTTGTGATCTACAATGAAAAAGACATTTAAGTGAAACTTTACCTTTGTAACCAAAATCTTCGACCAATGTTGCTAATAAACAACAATCCAATAAAGATAATAATCACATACATAGGAATTTAGAGAGAGAAAGAGGAAGAAATCGAGCCAACTATCGTACTTATTGTCATGAATTATATTATATTGTAGATAAGTATTATTTTAAACACGACTTTCTATCATATATGAAACAGAGTAACAATCATGTTGCCAATGTTATTGAAAAAGGATAGAGAACATACTACTATTTCACCACATAATCAATTCAATAGTAGTCAAAATTTCAATTCCCTTACCTTTGATTAAATGCAACAATTAATAAAGATCTTGAATTCAATTAACGAGATCAATCTTGTTAACAATTCTATAGGTGAATTTTCTATACAACAATCCACAAAAGGTAAGAATAATGTCATTATATGGATTCTTGATATTGGTATAATTGATTATATAACTCATTTTTAATATTTATTTAAAATTTATTATAAAATCAAGCATGTTCATGTAAAGCTTCCAAATAACACTCATGTTATTGCCAACATTGTTGGAATCATACATTTTTCTAAACAACTTACCATTCATAATGTTCTTTACATACCAAAATTCACTCTTAGTATTATATATGTTCAACGGCTTGCTACTTCCCTAAATTTTCAGTTAATCTTTTCTTATAACAATTGTTAGATTCTTAAGAAGGATATATTGAATATGATTGGACAAGCTAGACTACAAGATGTTCTCTACCATATGGACGTGACATCCAATACCATAATTATTTTCTTTGTACAAACAAATGACTCTTCTAAACGTGTGAGAAATTTTGATTTATGGTACTATAAGCTTGGTCATCCTTTCAACAAAGTGTTAAAATAGGTTTATAAAAGTTTTAAAGGCATATATTCGACTAAGAATTTTGTACGTGAATCTTGTCATTTGGCAAAACGACATATTTTTCTTTTCCTTTGAGTAAGTTTTCCAGAGATAATTCATTTGATTTGATTCACATTGATATATGGGGTCATTTCAATGTTTCTTCTATACATGGTTATAATACTTTTTTACCATTATAGATGATCATATTAAACATACCTGGATATACCTAATGAAATCTAAAACTGAAATTATAAATTGTTTCCTTAGTTTTGTTGCCTTAATTCATAATCAAGTTTTAAAAAAAATCATAAAAATGTTAGAACTGATAATGGTCAAGAATTATTTTGGAAATATTTTTATGTCCAATTTGGAATAGTACATTGAAATCCCTCAACATAATTCTATCGTGAAAAGAAAGCATATATTGAATCCTACTCGCTGCATCATGTTTCAATCTAATCTTTCCAGAATTTTCTGATCATATGTTGTTTCTCATGTTGTGAATATTATAAACAAACTTCCTTCTCTTGTTATTAACAATAAAAGTCCTTTTGAAATGTTGAATGATTATAAATCAAATTTATTTGACTTAAAAGTTTTTGAATATCTTTATTTTGCTTCCATTATATAAGCCAATAGGGACAAACTAGACCCTAGATCTTGAAGGGGTTAGTATTTTCTTAGTTTTGAAACTATGATTAAGGGGTAATATTTTGATAGATGTTCACACTAGATAGATTTCTTTGTCTCAGAATGTGATTTTGTATAAGCATTGTTTTTAATCAAACCAACAATTTTACTAAACAAAGTAATAAAGATAAAGATGAAGATATTTTCAATGATTTGCTTGATTATACTCCTAACAAAACTTATGAGATTATACATGATATTGTTCTTGAGAATGATTGAGATCAAGTTACTAGAAGTCTACAAAGAAACAATGAAGAGCTTGATGTAGAAGGTCTGCGAAGCTGGAACAATAGAGAGCAAAATACAAAAAATCTACAAAGATCCTCTAGAGCATACAAAGCTCCATCCTTCTTATAGGATTATGATTACCAACTCATTAATGCCTCATAAGTAAATAAAATTCAGAATTTAGATTAAAAGAAATATTCACTCAATTATGTTTTATCTTATAAAAATCGATTTGCTAATAATCTAAAATATACTCACACTAGTAGAAAAAACACATTTAATCGCGGTTCTACAAGGATTACAACCGTGGCTCTAGAACCGCGGTAGATCTAACCGCAATAAAAAGTACTAAAACTACCACCGTAGTTGTATAACCGTGATGGAAAGTATAACATACCACCGCAGTTCTTAAGAAACAACCACGATGGTATGTTCTTAAGAAATTATTGACGGCGTTTGAGTCTCACGTGCTTCCTCTCCTCCTCTTACTCCTACTAACTTCGATCAATGCCTCCATCCACAACTACTCCAACGAGACCTTCACCCACCGCTCCGACGCCTTCTTCTTCCACGGAGGCAGCGAAGCGCTCTTGGTCAAATCTTTCATCAGGTCTACTTCCCCGTCACTCTCTCTCATTTCTAGAGTTATTTAGGGTTTCTCATTTCATTCGATTGGATTCACGTTCGAAACGGTGACGTTTACTCGTTCGCGTGAATCCGCAAGCGTGCAGGAGAGGATGCAGCAGAACACGGGGCTAGTGGAGGCCATACTGCTAAAGGTACGGGATCGGAACCGGATCGAAGGTAAACGGGTACATAAGATAAAATACAAATCCGATTGAGATGTTAAGATATATAAGGCACGTCTTATAACTAAAGGTTACACTGGAGGGCATCAATTACATGGATACATATTCACTAGTTGCTAGACTCAATACCACTACAAAAAAAAAAAAACTATTTAGAGATCAAGTTTTAGCTATTAAATGAAATTGTTACTAATTGTGATCAAAATAGTCACCAAATTAAATTTTGATTGATAAATAAATAAAAAATAATAATGATTAAATAAGTACAAAATAAAACAGCAAAAGTATTGTCTCATTCTTTATCTAAGACCAAGTAGCGTGCCCTGACTACCGTGACCTGCGAATTATACTGGATGACCTACCTTCTTAATGATTTTCACGTCACTCAATTTTTCACAACTAATTTATATTGTGATAATGAAGCTACAAGACATATTACAGCATATCTAACTTTAATAGCGAACGAAGCACATTGACATTGTTGTTACATTGTGAGAGAAAAGCCCCAACAATAATTATTTCATCTTCTATCATACGCAACATTGATCAACCTACAAATCTTTTCACCAAAGCCCTTGATCGTGACAATCATACGAAGACTGTTTCCAAACTGGTAATGTTAAACTTACATTATCCAATTTAGGAAGGGTATTAAGCTTTCTTTTTTGTAACTAGGTTCCGCCTTGGCCCATTTCTTTTGGGTCTTTATAATCTGATCCTAGGGCCTTGTTTTGTAAGACAGATACAATATATATATATATATATATATATTTTTATCAAAGTTTCATTTAACTTATGGAGTTTTCTAATGCACTCCGTTTACATTTTTCTTCTCAGTGTTTTTTTTTTCTTTGTCCTGTTTTCGTTTGTTTCCGTGTTTGTATCATGATAAAATCCTATTAGTGTTTGTTTAAGGCCTTTCCACCATCAGGCATTTCCAGCCATCGTCATTTCATCACACACAGAAATTTAAACCAGAGGACCTAGACTGGTGACACCTGCAAAATATATTACCGTTTTGGGATCTTTAGCAGATTTTTATTAATGTGAAACCAATTAGGGTTAAGATATCTCATATCAATTAGAAAAAGTCTAAACATAATATATAGGTTTAATATAAATCTTATTTTATAAGTTTGTTCAAACTAATTTACCAAAAAATATTTAAAAGATTACATGTCTTCAATCATATTTTATACATCCAAGCTTTGAAAGGAAAAATTCAATTCGGAGCAACTAAATTTTGTGACTGTCATAGCTGTCAAATGAAGGGATGAAGAGACTGGAATGGGTTAGAGAAGAAAGGATATTCCAATTCGGATTATAAAAATTGAGAAGAATAAAATGACGAAAATGATAGCGACTACAGGATAATTACTTCATATGTATGTGAAATTATATTTTTAATATAAATCTTCGTGTATTTATTATATTGTAAAGTTGCAGTAGCTCTTTCTTATCGGCCGTGCTAACCTTTTTCATGTTATCATTCTCTCTATATAATATTATAGATAATTTTTTGAAGAGGTTAAATTTGATAATTAAAGTAAAGTTATAAATAAATCATTCATAAAGAGTAACTTTTCTCTATGTTTCGGAAGGAGACAGTGTTTGACTTTTACTTGTAACCCTAGTTTACTTTGGCTTTCGTAGGAGCCGAAAGCCATTGTTTTCATAATTAAATAATTAATCATATATATATATATTCAACATGTCTCATATTTTCATAATGTGGGTGGGTTAACAAGTTGGCCATGTGTTTTAGGTTATAAAAAAATTGAACAAAAAATATTAGTACTTTCTTTACGTGTGGTGTTACTGAAGCTATACGTACCCACATGCAGCTACAAAGACAGTTTTATTTTACTCTACTTCCAATTTACCGTATTGACAAATACCACTTCAAATTTAATAGTTAGAAAAGTAAAGTAGTTATACCATAACCAAAGCATTTCTTATAATTATAATTCATAATTGATTAATATTATTTTCATTTTTCTACAACAAATTTGTTAAATAAGAAGAAATTTAAAGACAAGATAATATTCAGTCAATAAATTTACTACGAACTATTTTAGAAATAAGGATTACTAGTTTTTAAATTATATTTTATTGTCATTGAACAACTTTATAAATTAATGATTAAACCAGTCTCCAAAATTAATGACTAGGATTTTATTTACTTTGAATTCAGATTTTATTTAATGACAAATTATTTTACTGAATAGCTCTTTAAGCTTAACTTAGAGACATTAATTTATTTGTAGAAACAATATTTCTTGTACTACTATTGCTTATTTAAGTCTGCATATAAATACAACTCAAAGAATTCATGTGAATAAGGCGTGCATGAAGGGAAAACTAATCAAATGGCAAAGAAATTAAGAGTCAAGGACTCAACTTTTGATTAGAAGCATGCAAAGTGTTAATAATAGCTAAACCAAATAATTCATTTAACTTAATCTCTCATACCATATTTCTTCCTCTAAGCTTTTTAATAATCAGATCAGTTACCTTGGTTAGTGGCTTTGCTATTGGAAAATGTTTGTCACGTCACTTTTTTCTCATATATTAATATGGGGTGGCAAAATTATAATATAACAAAGACAGAATATATTAATGATTAAAAGTGCATATTCTGTGATAGATGTTTGTATATTTTAATCTTTCTCGGAAAATTGGCTATCAGGAGACTTTTCTGGAATTTCCACACCATTTATCATGTAATGGCCTTTTAGGTACAGTAATCGGCAAAATAAAATTCCATGCTTAACAGTTTCTTTTTCAATTCCATAATGTGAAAGGGTAACAGCTAATACTGTGCTTGATTAAGAGATTCTGTCAACTGAAAGAAACCAAAAAAATTTACATAATTAAAAATCTTCTTAGTTTACACCAAACATGGAATCTACTTCCATTGCCAAATTTTAGCCGTTGATAAAAAGTGGGGATGGCAATGACAGCATCACTTTCCATTGGTTAGAATCATCAAAATCAAGCTCTAATAGGACCATCAATTTATCTATACAAGAACTAATTGGTGTGTTGTAATAATTAAGCTCAGATTAGCATTGAGTTTTGTTTATCCCAAAACTTATATAAAATGTGTGACATTTCCAATGAAAAAGGAAGCTTAACGAGGCTAGCAAACAAATGGCATAGGCCACAATTTAAGGCATAAAATATACACTGAATTTGCTTGCGTATACACCATTATATTAACCTTCAGAGTCCTTGACTTCCAAGGTAGTCCCTTGTCGATACCATAAACATCTTGTGTCTTCTTTGCATTTGCCGGTTCAAATTTTGCTTCTTTCTCGCAGGGTTTGAGTTGAGTCTGTCTTTCATTTTGTTTTAACTTCAATCCCCTCAATCCTTCCAACTTTCTCTTCTGTCAAAGTGAACTAAGATTCTAAAGATTCCTCATCCAAACAATGAACTTCAAACAATACTGTTGTTTCCTCTTAGATGAAGGGCAAAGCAAAATTCAGTATGGTTTTCGTCAAACTTGTTGTATCTGCATAATTTTCATGCTCACAAATTTGTGAATTATAATAATTTTATTTTTGATATATTTGTTTGTTTGTTTTTTTCTTTTTTGTTGTACCAGGGTTGCCAAGAAGAAGAACAGTAGGGGTTATCCATGGGAAATGTATACCTTGAAGGAGTTGCTTAGAGCAACAAACAACTTTCATCAGGATAATAAGATTGGAGAGGGTGGATTTGGAAGTGTTTATTTTGGTCGAACAAGTAAAGGCGTTCAGGCAATTATACTTCCAATAATAACATCTTTTAGTCCTTAATTTGAACTTATTGTTTGTTATAAAGTTTAAGTATGGCCTATTTTCTTTTGCAATTTGCATGTCATTTTTCTGTTAAATATGAACTGATGCTTATAGATTTTTGAATTTTCAGATTGCAGTGAAGCGATTGAAGACAATGACTGCTAAGGCAGAAATGGAGTTTGCAGTGGAAGTGGAAGTATTAGGAAGAGTGAGGCATAAGAATTTGTTGGGATTGAGGGGATTCTATGCAGGAGGAGATGAAAGGTTGATTGTGTATGATTACATGCCTAATCATAGCTTGCTCACACATTTGCATGGTCCACTTGCTAAGGAATGTCTGTTAGATTGGGGAAGAAGAATGAGCATAGCAATTGGAGCTGCTGAAGGTTTAGTGTAAGTTTATCTTCTCCATATTTTTCTTTCATACATATTCTTAATATTTTAAAAAATATATTTGTGTGAACAAATATATATGCTTCTCTATATGAACACTTTTCATTCATTCATCATTTAAGATTACTACTTGAATAATTGATCTTTGTCATATCTATTTGTTTTTTGGATAAGGTATTTGCACCATGAGTCAACTCCTCACATCATACACAGAGATATAAAGGCGAGTAATGTTCTTCTAGACTCTGAATTCCAATCTAAGGTTGCTGATTTTGGTTTTGCAAAGCTGGTACCAGATGGTGTGACCCATCTTACCACAAAGGTCAAAGGAACCCTAGGATATTTGGCACCAGAATATGCCATGTGGGGAAAAGTTTCAGAGAGTTGTGATGTTTACAGCTTTGGAATTTTACTGTTGGAGATTATCAGTGCCAAGAAACCCATTGAGAAATTTCCTGGAGGAGTGAAAAGGGACATTGTTCAATGGATCACACCCTATGTCAACAAAGGTCTCTTCAGCAATATTGCAGATCCAAAATTGAAGGGCAAATTTGACTTGCAGCAACTGAAAAATGTGATCACAATAGCTCTTAGATGCACTGATAATAGCGCAGAGAAGAGGCCTAACATGAAAGAGGTGGTGGATTGGCTCAAGAATGGTGTAGGGAGCACTTAGGAGAAGAGAGTATAATTTTGAGAAATGAAGATGAAGAAAATGACAAAATTGATACTATGAGGACACTGATATGAAACAATCCAAGTTGAAAGAAAAATACTAAGTGATGTGTATAAAGTGATATTATTTCTTTGTTTTTTATTTCAGTTTTCTTTTTTTCTGATATTTATAATGTGCATCTTCCTGTTTGAGAAAATGAGATTGACATTAATTAAATTTGTAAAAATTAAAGGTATCTTTTCTGTAATCCTTTAATGTTTCTCTATGTATATAGATGTGGGTAGAAGCCCACAGGATTAGGTTTTCTAGTCTAGAATCTATAGGGGCTATAAGTCTATATACATATATAGGTTTTCTACCTAGGACCTTTTCGATGTTGTTGAGGGCAACAACATCGTATTTATTTTTCTCTGAAGGAATCTTTTGAACGTTTTATGTGTATTTAATGTTTATTAGGTGAAAAAGGGTCAGAGAGAGAAGAAAATTCTCCTTTTGTGGAAGAGAGGAACAGGCATCATTTCAACTTACCACTCCTTTAACTCCATAGATTTCATTTCAAGTGCAAGTAAGATTATATTAAGGAATTTTAATATTTTTCTTCTCTCAAAATATTATAATTATTTGGAAAGTGCTATGTTATCTTCTTTGGTCTTCTAAATGGAAACTGGTTTTCCATAATAGATTATATATCATTGTTCTCTATAATTTTAGTGTATTTTTAAAATGCATATGTTTTAAAATATAAAAAAATAATAAGAGATAAAGAAAATGGTAAAAGTGTGAATCATTTTATTTTCATACAACAAAACTCAATACCATTTAAGTATTTATACAATAAGACTAAGAACAAGTCTTCTATAGTTGCAAAATTTTCTTGAATGCAAAAAACCAAAGTATCATGCGTTGTGATATATGTTATTTCTATTATAGTTCTCCTACAGATCAAGATTGTTTTCGGGAAAGAGTGAAAAACTGGGCCTATGAACTGCAAACTGGTGCTGGAAATAGGGGTTGAATTTGGCTCCTGCTATTTAGACCACCCTCTTTTGTTAAGCGCACTTCTTTTATTTAAAATGACATATTTGCCATTTTTTATTTTTTTTTATTTCATGGTCGGTAAAGTACGTACTTTCTAAAATGTGAAAGGATTTATAACTGTACTTTTTAAAATATTCTCTTTCCATTAAAAACAAAAATAAAATGGGTTCTACAAAGAATAATGTACAATGTAAAGGAAGTATTCATTTTTTTCTCTTTTTGACATTTTGAAATGTACCTTTTGAAACATATTTTTATCTTTTTAATATTTGGAAACATGGAAATGAAAATATTAATTTATAATTACTTTCTAAAATGTAAGAAAATAAAAATGTGTAATAGAAGGTACATTAAAAGAAGAGAGCATCCTAAGAACGGATCCGATTCAATAAAGGTAAACATGTAATATAAAAGGAAGTGTAAATTGGTAGAGCCAATGAGTTTTTTTTATCTGAGCATGAGATAATTGCCCATGTTTCAATCAGTTTAATTTAGAGTCACAAACTTTTAAATATACATTAACAAAGGGTTAACTTTGATAAAGTATTCAACTGAAACTTTAACTATGTTATTGTTTTATGTGTGGACGAATTTCTGTATTATTATAAATTAAAATTAGTTTATATATAAGTTAATATGAATAAACAATTATAATATAATTTTTTACTTTTTTTTTTTTTTTTTTCCTTTTAGAAGTGTTCATGCAAAGATGTTTTTGTAAAGAATTATTGATTTTTTATTTATTTTGAGGTTTACTCTTTGGGATTAGTTCAAGAGGGAAGGAGTTCAAATTTACATTTTTAGATTAGTGAGTTACTCCACTAAATTTTTACCTTTTCAACTTTAATTAATTAACAGCAATAGGAACAAATTAAACATCAAATTAATTTTTTATCATATAAGAACTGCTTTAACTGATAATAAACAAAATTAAAGAGTGATTTTGCTGATTATAAATACTGATCATAACCAAAGTGACAAACAGTCTCAAATTTAGAAGAAAAAAAAATGTGAAGTTGTAGTATATAAACATTAAAAGCCAAGGGGAAGAAGCCAAATTATCATCCCAAATCCCAACATATGAATGAAGCAGTGATTCCTAGTGAATAGGGTAAAAAAATCTATAAATAACACGAGTGTTGTATAGCTGGGAATTCTAGTCACCCTAAATATCCGTTGCCTATATACTCATCTTAACAAAAAAATCAGAAGAAGAGGGAATAGACTATAGTCTATAGGCTTTATGAAACAAAATACATAGGACACTTTTCTCTCTCTCTTTTATCAGTATTCAACCCAATTGTTTTATTAGAGACACAACAAACATTAAAATAAACTTCTCTTTCAACAAAATATTTAAATTTTCATTAACCTCCTTCCATTATATTCAACCCATTTAATCTGTTCTTCACTGCACAAAAGAATAAGAATAACCAGTCTTTCTTTTTTAGTACAGCCTCTCAAATGAAAACTTTGTAACATTTATATTATTTATAGATCAAGTTCTATAACATATTGTTTCATAACCCTTTTTCTTTTTCTTCCTAGCTCTTTCATAAAATAATGAAAAAAGAAAGTATAAGAACTGAATGTAGAAGTAAAAGCAAAGTTTGAAGAAAAAAAAGAAAAAAGAAACATGTATGTATGTGTGCATCTGTCTCCGTGACTGTGTCTGTGTGTGCGTACATATATAGTATTATGATGAAGAGAGAGAAGAGAGAGTGTAGGTGAAGAGGTTGCAGCCGGCCTAAGAAGGGTAGGTCTTAGGAGAAAAGTGAGAGAGAATTGAATTGTTGTTTCTGATATTATATATAGCATATGGCATTCATTCTGTGTTTGTGTTTCTATAGCTAACGGTTTTAGAAACGCAATGCAAGAAAGGAGTTAAGAGAAAAAGAGAAAGATGGGGTCAGAGATTGTTTAGTACATAAGTGTGTGTGCAGCATGATGGCATACAGCTCGATTGATGGATAATTGCAGCTTTATGAGAAAGCGAGAGATGAGAAGAGTGAGATGGGATATGGCATGTTGAAGCAGTCACGAGTTGCTGCTAGTACTAGTGTGCTACTACTGCTCATAGCTATAGATGGATCAAACCCCAAAATTCATGTTGATTTCTCTACCAAAATACCATGTCATCTCCATGCAACAGAATTTGATGTAACTTGTCGGTCCCTAAACTACCTTCCATTGCATTTAATATTATACCCTCTCCCTCTCTCTTTCTTTACCTTCATATAAATTATACACTACCTTTTTCTTCTTCATGTTTTCAATCTAAACAAAATAAAGCTATCTCATCTGTGTTTTTCTACTCAGTTATTTCATAAGATATATTAGAATAAATTTTACTCATTGTAGACAGTGGATGACACTTTTCACATAATATCTTAACACTTCATTCTGTATACTCTTAATAAATAATTATAAAAGTTGTGTACTGTATAGAGAAATCTCAACAAACCTTAGTCTAATTTGATTTATGCTTTATCATGCATACCAAACCAGAAAATCTCTAGCATTGGTTATTTTAATTTTTTTAGTTTTTAAGAAAGAGGTTTATCTTTATTTTTATAGAAGTAGATGTTAAATCTAATTTATCTTTATAAAATTGTCAACACATTTTATTTATATTAAGAATCTTCAACTTCTGTAAAACTTATATAAAGATATGATCCAATAACAAATAACATGATAAATTTTAATAGAATAAGATTTGATATTATATTAGATCTGTATTTTAAATCTAATTCATATTTATAAAAGTAATTTAAAAAATAAGATTTACCTTCACTTTATAAATTATTAAAATATTTCTTTTTTAATTTATGTAAGATATCTAATATTTATAGAACATTTTAATCTTTAAGACAAAAGATTAAATAAATTTCCCTTTCAAAGTAAAAATTTACACAACTGCCAATTAAAGTGCATAATGTTTGTAAAAATTAATGGAGTGTATTCGTATTCCATTAATTTCAACTACACATATTTCGCATCATAATAAAGGAAAAAAAAATATATATGTTTCTTAATTATGTGTAGAGCACATGCATCCTATGATGTCTCTCTAAGCCTACGCCTTATCACTAGGAATGGCATATATATATATATATATATATATATATATATATATATATATATATATATAT